>ENA-UOJH01000342-UOJH01000342.1-human-gut-metagenome-genome-assembly--contig:-C148-NODE-342-length-46833-cov-7.210569_pt1 | contig 46833 bp, 45 predicted proteins | sample MGYA00242345_ERZ723892 | MGnify/ENA metagenome assembly ERZ723892 | reverse complement strand
ATAATTCGGTGATTACCAACTTTTAAAGATACTTTCTTATCCCGAACTCACGTATTTTATACAATTTGCCGAATGAAAAAAGGTTATGAAAGAAAAGAATCAAGTAGTGCCTGATGAGATATTAAGCAAGGAGTTCCTTAGCCAGTTTAAAACAGAAGCAGATGTGAGCAAGTTTCTAAAGCTGTTGTATGTCTAAGTATTGGAAAAGATGTGTAGAATTTGTGAAATAGAGCTCTCTACATCAGCTTTCTCATCATTACAAACAAAGGTAAACCAGGATGCGAGAGAATGGCAAAATTGACCTTTGAATCCTGTTTATTTGATGTCCTGAATGGATTTACGGATACCATTCGTTCTGTATTTCCTTAATCATCTACCTAAATCTGTGTGGTACATTAGATTGGAAACTCATGTAAATATGTTGTTGATAAGGAAAAAAGAGTTTATAGAAGTAGATAAGAAGAATATCTATAATACACCTAAAAAAGGGGGTGCAGCAGAGCTTGATAAATTGAAAAAATAGGGAGGAAAGTAATTCTTATGTCATACTTTCATGGAAAAATAACAGAGATAATTTGACTGCTTTCTTCCAGTTTCTGCAGGAAATCAGAAAAGTAATCTATACCACAAATTTCATTGAAAACCTGAATAGGAAGATCAGGAAGTACATAAAATTAAAGCTTTCATTTCCTGCGGACAATGCTGTAAAAAGCAGTGTATTTTTTACTTATGTAGATTGAAAAGAAATGGACATAGTCTATTCATGACTAAGATTGATTATAGACCGATTTATACTTATTTTTGAAAACAGAATCCAAATATAAGAAAAACTTATAAGTGAATTCTGTTTTCATTTCTATAAAATTTTGGAAAGTTCCACATGGTTTGATTTATGGTCTTGGATTAGTAGGAGAGAGGGAGCAACAATCAGTTCTTGACCGTTCTTTCTCCCTGCTTTTTTGCATGGTTTCCCCCTTTCTTTTTCCATCCGCCCTTTTTGTTGCGGGAGAAATTCTTCACCTGTTTGCCTCCTTCTTTTCTGGAAGTGCGGGGAGCATATACCGGACCTTCGCCCAGTTCTTCAGGTACGGGGAGCTTGTAAATGTCTTTTCCTAAGAATGTTTCGATTTGCTTGAAACGAGTCTGTTCGGTTTCACTTACAAAAGTGATGGCACATCCGTCGTTGTTGGCGCGGGCCGTACGTCCGATGCGGTGTACGTAGTCCTCGCTATCATGCGGCACGTCGTAGTTGATGACCAGGCGGATGTCGTCGATGTCGATGCCACGGGCCACGATGTCGGTAGCCACCAGGATGTCGATGCGGCGGTTGCGGAACTCGTGCATGATTTCTTCGCGCTGGCTTTGCTCTAGGTCGGAGTGCATTTCGCCCACGTTCAGCTTCATGCGTTTCAGGGCCTTGGTCACTTCTTTTACCTTCAGCTTGGAAGAGGCAAAGATGATGACACGCTCCGGTTGCTGGAACTGGAATAGCGACTGGATGATACCCAGTTTCTGTGCCTCATAACAGATGTAAGCGGCCTGAATGATTTTTTCCGCCGGCTTGGATACGGCCAGTTTTACTTCCACCGGGTCGTGAAGAATGGTCTTGGCCAGTTGCTGGATTTTGGTTGGCATGGTGGCAGAGAACATGATGGTCTGCCGTTCCTTGGGAAGATACTTGACAATCTGCATGATGTCGTCCGAGAATCCCATATCGAGCATGCGGTCCGCTTCGTCGAGGATGAAGAAAGATACTTTCGACAAGTCCACATAACCTAAGCTTAAGTGGCTGATCAGACGTCCCGGAGTAGCGATTACCACATCCGCTCCCAAAGTCAGCCCTTTCTTTTCCTGCTCAAAACGGATACCGTCATTTCCTCCGTACACCGCCACGCTTGACACCGGCATGAAATAGGAGAAACCCTCCATCTGCTGGTCGATCTGCATGGCCAGCTCACGGGTGGGCGACATGATGATACAATTGATGGCATCCTCCGGATAACCTCCCTTGCTCAACTGGTTCAACACCGGAAGCAGGTAGGCAGCCGTTTTTCCCGTACCTGTCTGGGCCACGCCAATCAGGTCTTTCCCTTCCAGGATGACAGGGATGGTGTGTTCCTGCACGGGCGTACATTCCTGGAAATTCATTGCGTCCAAGGCATCGAGGACGCTATCTTCTAAGTTCAGTTCCGAAAACTTCATATAGTAATGTTATCTTGTCATTATAATTTGCCGCGTTCGTCCAGATAGGAATCCTTGAATCCTAAGAAATACAACACGCCATCCAGTCCGATGGTATTGATGGCCTGTTGCGCATTGGCCACCACCTTCGGCTTGGCATGGAAGGCGATTCCCAGACCTGCCGTAGAAAGCATGGGCAGGTCGTTGGCTCCATCGCCCACGGCAATCGTCTGCGCGATGTCCACATTTTCTACCTGTGCCAGCAGACGGAGCAATTCCGCCTTTCGTTTTCCGTCTACGATGTCACCTAAATAGCGGCCGGTCAGCTTGCCGTCCACGATTTCCAGCTGGTTGGCATACACATAGTCAATGCCGAATTTCTCTTTCAGGTAGTTGCCGAAATACGTGAAACCTCCCGACAGAATGGCAATCTTGTATCCGTAGCGCTTGAGGACGAACATCAGGCGTTCCACCCCTTCGGTAATCGGGAGGTGTTCGGCAATGTCGCGCATCACGTTTTCATCCAGTCCCTTGAGCAGGGCCACCCGTTCCTTGAAACTTTCGCAGAAGTCAATCTCGCCACGCATGGCTCTTTCCGTGATGGCTTTCACCTGGTCGCCCACACCGGCCCGTATGGCCAGTTCGTCGATAACCTCCGTTTCAATGAGCGTGGAATCCATATCAAAGCAGATGAGTCGGCGCATACGGCGGTACATATTGTCTTGCTGGAACGAGAAGTCCATGCCCAGTGAAGCGCTGAGCTGCATGAGCTGGCTTTGTAGCTCTTCACGGTCTTTGGGAGTACCTCTCACCGAAAATTCGATGCAGGCTCTCACGTTTGCCTTTTTCTCGTCCAGGGGAATACGTCCGGTCAGACGACGGATACCGTCGATGTTCAGTTGTTGTTCTGCTAAAAGCTTGGTAGCGCCGGCAATCTGTTGTGCCGTAAGTTTTCTGCCCAATAGCGTCAGAATGTAGCGGTTCTTTCCTTGCAGGTTGACCCACGTTTCATACTCTTCGTCGCTGATAGGATAGAAGCGGATATTGATACCCAAGTCAGAAGCCTTGAAAAGCAATTCCTTCATGATATTTCCGGAATCCTGATCGGAACATTTGAAAAGAATACCCAGTGACAAGGTACTGTGAATGTCAGCTTGTCCGATGTCCATAATGTCTACCTGATATTTAGACAAGATGGCAGTCACCGATGCGGTCAGTCCCGGTCGGTCCACTCCGCTGATGCGGATTAATATCAATTCGGTTTTGTTTTCCATGGTTGTTTGCTTGCGTGTTTCTGGGCAAATGTACAAATTATCTTCTATCCACGGGCATAAAAAGCACAAAAAAAGCCATTCCTGCATACCTGCAAGAATGGCTTTCCTTATTTTATGGGGGAAAATCAGATCATTTCCACGCTTCGTTTTACAAAGTTGGTCAGGGCTTCACCCTTCAGCATGTTGTTTTGCAACAAGGCCAGGTCGATAAGCTGGTGAACCACTTTGTTGCCGGCAGCATAACCGTTCAGGATGTTTTCCTTTTCGGTCTTTTGCGCTTCAATCTTCTTTTCTACCTCACTCAGTTCGTCTTTTTCGGCAGTCGGGATTTCTTCATCCTTCTTTCCTTCCTGTGCTTTCTGGAGTTCGTTACGACGGAGTGTCAGCATGGCGATTTCAGATTCTACCGGTACGAGTTTTTCCGCACAAGCCGTTTCGGCATCGCTCAATACCTGCTTGATCAGGCGGTGGTCGCTATTCAATACCAGGTTGAACATGTCGGGCATTTCACCATAGAAACTCATGCCCGGCTGGATGCTGGCCATGTCTTTCATACGGCGCATGTATTCAGCCTGTGTGATGACAATCGGCGCATTGTTTTCGCCCAGTGCGTGTGCTTCTACGTGGAATTCTGTTTTCTTTACCTTCGGCATCTGTCCCTTGAACAAAGAACTGAGCACTTCTTGTTTGTCGTGCGGAAGTTCTTCACCCTTCTGGTCTTCCTTCACAATCAGGCGGTCTACGATGTCGCTATCCACACGGGTGAAGTGACTCTTTTCGAACTTCTGTTCCAGCATGTTGATCATCGGTACGTCCAGCTGGCCGTCCATGAGCAATACGTTGTAGCCTTTGTTCTTGGCCGCATCGATGTAAGTGTACTGTTCGTCCAGGTTGTTGGCGTAGAGGTAAATCAGACTGCCGTTCTTGTCGGTCTGATTATCCTTGATCAATGTCTGGTATTCTTCGAAAGTGTAATACTTGTTGTCTGTATCCTTGAACAAAGCAAACTTGGAAGCCTTTTCATAGAAATCTTCCTGAGTCAGCATACCGTAGTTGATGAAAATCTTCAGGTCGTCCCATTTCTCTTCAAATTCCTTACGGTCGTTCTTGAAGATAGATTGCAAGCGGTCGGATACCTTCTTCGTGATGTAAGTAGAAATCTTCTTCACGTTCGAATCGCTCTGCAAGTAAGAACGAGATACGTTCAACGGAATGTCCGGAGAGTCGATGACACCGTGAAGCAGGGTCAGGAAGTCGGGCACGATACCTTCTACTGAGTCGGTCACATATACCTGGTTGCAATACAACTGAATCTTGTTACGTTGCAAATCGATGTTGCTCTTGATTTTCGGGAAGTAGAGCACACCGGTCAAGTTGAACGGATAGTCCACGTTCAGGTGAATCCAGAACAACGGTTCGTCGGCCATCGGATACAGGTCGCGGTAGAATTTCTTGTAATCCTCTTCCTTCAAGTCCGACGGTTTCTTGGTCCAGATAGGACAAGTGTCGTTAATCAGATTATCTTCTTCCGTTTCTACCTGCTTGCCGTCTTTCCATTCCTTCTTTTTGCCAAAGGCTACCGGTACGGCCAGGAAGTGACAATACTTGGTGAGCAAGCCCTGCAAGCGAGATTCTTCCAGGAATTCCTTGCAATCTTCATCCACGTGCAGGATGATGTCGGTTCCACGGTCGCTACGTTCTGTTTCTTCAAGGGTGAACTCAGGACTTCCGTCACAGCTCCATTTTACGGCCTTGGCACCTTCCTTATAAGAAAGAGTTACGATGTCTACCGTCTTGGCTACCATGAAGGCTGAGTAGAATCCCAGACCGAAGTGACCGATGATGGCATTGGCATCGTCCTTGTATTTTTCCAGGAAGTCATTTGCTCCTGAGAAGGCAATCTGGTTGATGTACTTGTCGATTTCTTCGGCCGTCATACCCAGACCACGGTCGCTGATAGTGATGGTACCGTTTTCCTTGTCCACCTTTACACGTACCGTCAAATCGCCCAGTTCACCTTTAAAATCGCCCGTAGCGGCCAGCGTCTTCAATTTTTGAGTTGCATCCACCGCATTGGAAACCAATTCACGGAGGAAAATTTCATGGTCGCTATACAAGAACTTCTTTATGATGGGGAATATGTTTTCTGTTGTAACCCCGATATTACCTTTTTGCATATCTCTTTGTTTTTTATGATTGTTCGAATAATTTTTTTCAGTCCTTACACAAAAAAAATGCCAGATACGTTTGTACCTGACATTTTGTCTGTATGCCGAAATTCTGTCAGAATTCCGTTATACTTTTTCTACTTTCATTTCTACTCCGTCACCTTGGGCGTTCATGTACACATGCAAGGTATCGCCCGTCTGCGGTTCTTCGTTGATAATCAGCTCTGCCAGTCCGTCTTCCAGGTGGTTCTGGATGGAGCGTTTCAACGGGCGGGCACCGAACTGTACGTCGTAGCCTTTTTCTGCCACGAAACGTTTGGCCTCCTGGTCAAGCAGGAGATGGTAGCCACAACCTTCGATACGCTTGTAGAGTCCTGCCAGCTCGATGTCGATGATTTTCTCCAGTGACGCGATGTTCAGCTGGTCGAAGGTCACGATTTCATCCAGACGGTTGATGAACTCGGGAGCGAACGATTTGTTCAAGGCCTTGCGAATCACGCTATTGGCATGTTCTTTCTCGTTCTCGCCGGTCTGTGCCGTGAAACCGATGCCTTTGCCGAACTCCTTCAACTGGCGTGTACCGATGTTGGATGTCATGATGATAATGGTATTCTTGAAATCTACGGTCCGTCCTAAGCTATCCGTCAACCGGCCTTCGTCCATCACTTGCAACAACATGTTGAACACGTCGGAGTGGGCCTTCTCGATTTCATCCAGCAATACGATGGAGTAGGGATGACGGCGCACCTTCTCTGTCAGTTGTCCGCCTTCTTCGTAGCCCACGTATCCCGGAGGAGCTCCGACCAGACGTGACACGGTGAATTTCTCCATGTATTCGCTCATGTCGATACGGATAATGGCGTCGGTAGTGCCGAACATGTTCTTGGCCAGCTCTTTCGCCAGGTGCGTCTTTCCTACACCCGTCGGTCCTAAGAAAAGGAACGTACCGATAGGCTTGTTCGGGTCCTTCAGTCCCACACGGCTCCGCTGGATACTTCTTACCAGTGTCTCTACCGCTTTGTCCTGTCCGATAACCTTCGAAAGCAATGCCTGCTTCATCCCCTTCAACCGTACACCTTCCGCTTGCGCCATACGTTGCACGGGTACACCCGAAATCATGGACACCACTTCCTCTATCTGTGGTGCGTCCACCGTTTCGCGATTGTCCTTCAACTTTTCTTTCCATTCATTTTTCAGGCGTTCCAATTGCTCCGTGTACTGGTTTTCACGGTCACGGAAGCTGGCGGCCAGCTCGAAGTTCTGCAAGCGAATGGCCTCATTCTTATGTTGTTGCGCTTCCTCAATCAATCGTTCCTGCTCCTCAATTTCCTGAGGTACGGAGATATGAGTGAGGTGGATGCGAGAACTCGCTTCGTCCATGGCATCGATGGCCTTGTCGGGGAAATAGCGGTCGGTCACATAGCGGTCGGTCAGGCGTACGCAAGCCTCCAGCGCCTCGTCCGTATATGTCACGTTATGGTGTTCCTCGTATTTATCCTTGATGTTCCGGAGAATCTGCAAGGTCTCTTCCGGTGAGGTCGGTTCTACCAGCACTTTCTGGAAACGGCGTTCCAGTGCCCCGTCTTTTTCGATGTTCTTGCGGTACTCATCGAGGGTGGTGGCTCCGATGCATTGGATTTCTCCACGCGCCAGCGCCGGTTTCAACATGTTGGCTGCATCCATGGAACCAGCCGCCGAGCCGGCTCCCACGATAGTATGTATCTCGTCGATGAACAGAATGACGTCAGGATGTTTCTTTACTTCTGTCAGAATGGCACGAATACGCTCTTCAAATTGTCCGCGATACTTGGTTCCGGCCACAACCGCCGTCATGTCGAGCGAAATGATGCGCTTGCCGAACAGGGCACGCGAAACCCGCTTCTCCACGATGCGGAGTGCCAGCCCTTCGGCGATGGCCGATTTTCCCACACCCGGTTCACCAATCAGAATCGGGTTGTTCTTTTTACGCCGGCTCAGAATCTGTGCGATACGTTCAATTTCTTTCTCACGGCCTACCACGGGGTCAAGTTTTCCACCTTCGGCCGCCTTGGTCAGGTCAATACCATAATTGTCGAGGTAGGGTGTGCCGCCGTCCGCTTGTTTCTGTTCGGTCTGCGTGGTCTGGCGGTTGGCGGAAGAACCGAAGCCATCGTTGTTCTTGTCCGCGTTTCCGCGACGTCCGATGCCTTCCTCTTCTTCGTCGTCATTGAAATCCAGTCCGTCAAAAGGAGCTTCCTCCTGCTTTAGACGGTCTATTATCTTTTCGTAAGTTACGTCGTTCTTTTCCAATATCTTATATGCGTTATTCTGGTTGTCTCTCATAATGGCTAATAAAATATGTGGGGTGTCCACTTTCTCGTCATTCATCAATCGTGCCTCTAATTTGCTTAATGTCAAAATCTTTGATGCTTCCTCGCTGAATGAGATGTCCTGTGAGTAGTTCTCCAGAATGGACTTCTCCCGTAATTGTGTTTCCAGTTCGTTCTTGATACCTTTCAGGTCAAGGTAGAACGATTTCAATATTTCGGCGGCTTTACACTCTCCATCGCGCAAGATGCCCAATAGCAGATGTTCCGGTTCGATATGGTCGTTCTGAAGGCGGTTGGCCTCCTCTTTTCCGTAAACGACGATGTCGGACACTTGTTGTGTAAATTCGTTGCTCATCAAATTCATATCTTCTCCAATCGTTTATATTCAAAATAGGCTTGCAAATATACATTATTATAGAGACTCTTCATCAAGTCTTTCTTTCTATTTAACAAAATGCGTGCCACATTTCCTATGAGTGTCTCCAAATGCAGGCTTATACGTATTTTTTGGTGGAAAAGTTTTTGTATATCCGCTAAAAGTCGTACTTTAGCATGGTTTTTTACAAGCCTTGAAAGGAAGTATAATTAATAATGTATTAAATGCAAGAACAAGACAGAATTATAAAAATCAACATCGAAGAGGAAATGAAGTCGTCGTACATTGATTACTCCATGTCAGTAATCGTGGCACGCGCCCTCCCTGATGTAAGAGACGGATTCAAGCCGGTTCACCGCCGTATTCTTTACGGAATGATGGAACTGGGAAATACATCCGACAAACCGTATAAAAAAGCAGCCAGAATCGTAGGTGAAGTACTGGGTAAGTATCACCCTCACGGCGACTTGTCTGTATATGGCGCCCTGGTGCGTATGGCACAGGATTGGGCGATGCGTTATCCGCTGGTCGACGGTCAGGGTAACTTCGGTTCTATCGACGGGGATAGTGCCGCCGCTATGCGATATACGGAAGCTCGTCTGAAGAAGATTGGTGAGGAGATGATGCAGGACCTTTACAAGGAAACTGTAGACTTTACCAACAACTTCGACGATACGTTGCAGGAACCTACCGTCATGCCGACCCGCATCCCGAACCTGCTGGTGAACGGTGCTTCGGGTATCGCCGTAGGTATGGCTACCAATATGCCGACACACAACCTGCGTGAAGTCATTGACGCTTGCGTGGCATACATCGATAACAATGAAATCGACGTAGACGGCCTGATGCAGTACATCAAGGCACCTGATTTCCCGACCGGAGGATATATTTATGGTATCAGCGGTGTGCGCGATGCCTACGAAACCGGACGCGGACGTGTGGTAATGCGTGCCAAGGCCGAAATTGAATCGCATCCTACACACGATAAGATTGTAGTGACCGAGATTCCGTATGGTGTGAACAAGGCTGAACTGATCAAGAGTATCGCTGATTTGTCGAACGACAAGAAAATCGAAGGCATTTCGAATGTGAACGACGAAACCGACCGCGAAGGTATGCGTATCGTCATCGACATCAAGCGTGATGCCAACGCCAGCGTGGTGCTCAACAAGCTTTACAAGATGACCATGCTTCAGACTTCTTTCGGTGTGAACAACGTGGCCCTGGTTCATGGCCGTCCACGTCTGCTCAACCTGAAGGAACTGATCAAATATTTCGTGGAACACCGTCACGAGGTAGTAATCCGTCGTACACGTTACGACTTGCGCAAGGCCAAAGAACGTGCGCACATCCTGGAAGGATTGATTATCGCTTCGGACAACATTGACGAGGTAATCCGTATTATCCGTGCTGCCAAGACTCCGAACGAAGCTATCACGAACCTGATGGCCCGCTTCGACCTGAGCGAAATCCAGGCTCGTGCTATCGTAGAAATGCGCTTGCGCCAGCTCACCGGACTGATGCAGGACCAGCTCCATGCCGAATACGAAGACCTGATGAAGCAAATCGCTTATTTCGAAGAAATTCTGAGCAACGAGGAACTTTGCAAGAAGGTTATCAAGGACGAACTGCTTGAAGTGAAAGAAAAATACGGCGACAACCGTCGTTCGGAAATCGTATATGCTTCGGAAGAGTTCAATCCGGAAGATTTCTATGCCGATGACGAAATGGTCATCACCATCTCGCACATGGGATACATCAAGCGTACACCGCTTTCTGAGTTCCGTGCGCAGAACCGTGGCGGTGTAGGCTCGAAGGGAAGTGAAACCCGTAACGAAGACTTTATCGAACATATCTATCCGGCTACTATGCACAACACGCTTCTGTTCTTTACGCAGAAGGGTAAGTGCTACTGGCTCAAGGTGTATGAAATTCCAGAAGGCAACAAGACTTCGAAGGGACGTGCCATCCAGAACCTGCTGAACATTGATGCAGACGATGTGGTAACGGCTTACCTGCGTGTGAAGAACCTGAATGATACGGAATTTATCAATAGTCACTATGTGCTCTTCTGTACGAAGAACGGTGTCATCAAGAAGACGTTGCTCGAACAGTATTCTCGCCCGCGTCAGAATGGTGTGAACGCCATCACCATCCGTGAAGACGACCGTGTGATTGAAGTACGTATGACTAACGGAAACAATGAAATCGTGATTGCCAACCGTAACGGTCGTGCTATCCGTTTCCATGAAAGCGCAGTACGCGAAATGGGACGTACGGCTACCGGTGTACGCGGTATCACACTCGATGAAGACGGTCAGGATGAAGTAATCGGAATGATCTGTATCAAAGACCCTGAAACAGAAACCATCATGGTGGTATCTGAAAACGGTTACGGCAAGCGTTCGGACATTGAAGACTACCGCAAGACCAACCGTGGCGGAAAGGGTGTGAAGACACTGAACATTACGGATAAGACCGGAAGCCTGGTAGCTATCAAGTCGGTAACCGATGAAAACGACCTGATGATTATCAACAAGTCGGGCATCACCATCCGTCTGAAGGTGGCCGATGTGCGCATCATGGGACGTGCCACACAGGGTGTGCGCCTGATTGACCTTGAAAAGCGTAACGACCAGATTGGTTCCGTATGTAAGGTAGCTTCTGAGAACGAAGAAGAGGAAGTGCAGGACGAAGCAACTCCGGCAACGGACATCCAGCCCGCCGACGGAGAAACCATTCAGCCTGCTACGGACGAACCGAATGAATAATCCGGACAAAAACTAACTTGAATATTTGTATTACTAAATTTAAACCTTATGAAAAAAGTATTATTCTCAGCCGCTTTGTTCTTTACCGCATGCGCTGTTTCTGCTCAGGAAAGCGTGGTAAAGGAAGCTAAATCTGCCAAGAGCGATCCCGTGAAGGCAGCACAAATCATCGAACCTGCTTTGACAGATCCTTCTACTGCCAATGATCCTGAAACATGGAAACTGGCTGGTGATTTCCAGAAGTCTATCTATGACGACGAAAACATGAAATTGTATTTGCCGGGTGGTCAGGCTGATACCGCTAAATTGTATAACAGCTTGGCTAAAATGTTCGAATACTACACAAAGTGTGACGAAGTAGAACAGGCTAAGGTACAGAGCGGCGAATTGAAGAAACCGAAATTGAGAAAGAAACTGGCTAAGACATTGGCTACCGTACGTCCTCAGTTGACTAACGCCGGTTCTGACGCTTACAATGCAGGTAACTATGCCAACGCTTTGAAGTTCTTCGGTCTGTATGTAGACGCTCCGCAGAATCCTCTGTTCGAAAATGAAGATGAAGTGAAGAACGATACGCTGACTCCGCTGATTGCCAACTATGCGGCCCTTGCAGCCAACTCCTTGAAGGACAATGCAGCCGTAATCAAGTATGCCACTATCGGTAAGGCTCACAAGGAAGAAGGCTACCGTTCATTGATGTGCCTGGCAGAAGCATACGGAAAAGGTGAGACTCCTGATTCTGCAAAATGGCTGTCTACTATTCAGGAAGGTGTAGAAAAGTTCCCGGCTCAGGAATATTTCATCGGTAACCTGATGGATTACTACATCCAGAAAGGCAAAATTGATGAAGGTCTGACTCAGATAGATGCAGTTCTGGCAAAGAATCCTACTCCGTACTTCATGTATGTGAAAGGGGTGCTTCAGTATGAGAAAAAAGACTATGAAGGTGCCATTGCTACATTCAACCAGATTATTTCTGAAGGAAAAGACTTCGTAGGCGAGGCTTACTCAAAGATTGGCGACTGCTCGTTCTTCCCGGCACAGGAAATCGTGGAAGAAAACTCCAAGCTTTCCATGGACGATCCGAAGTATGCTACCAACGAAGCTAAGATTAAGGAACTGTACGAAAAAGCACTTCCTTTCTACGAAAAAGCAAAAGAAGTTAAACCAGACAACCGTCAGTTGTGGGGCCAGTACTTGTTGAACATCTACTGGAAGCTTGACAAGGAAAAATACAACGCCCTTGAAAAAGAACTGGGTTACTAATATATAATAAGGTATACGGACCGCCCGTCTGAGGCGAGTGGTTTGCAAACCTTGGAAACCCTGAAGAAAGAAACTCCTTTGCGTGGCCGGAACGATGCCCGCAAAGGAGTTTTTGTTTTGCCCCGCCGTGATGATAACCGCGACGTTTTTATTTGTATCTTTGTGCAGACCCCATTCACGAAAAACGAGAAGAGAGATGACTACAGAACCTACAACCTCACGGCATAACCCCATGAAAGTCATATTCAATTACCAGAATGTGTTCTTCAGCTTTTTCTATGACGATGCCGATGCGTGCGTGCACCGTTCCAGGGAATACGCCATGAACTATGTCTTGTCGGGCGAGATGGTGCTCGACGACGGGCACCGGCAGATACACGTGGGAAAAGGAGAGTGTGTGTTCATTCCGCGCGACCATCGTGTGACCATGTACAAGAAAGCCTCGGGCGGAGAGCAGTATTGCGGAATTTACATGTGCTTCACCCGCTCCTTCCTTCGGGAGATGTACGGAAAGTATGCCCGCCACACGGATAAGGAAGAGCCCGTAGAGAAGTTCGTGCCCGGCGTGATGAAGCTCCCACCTTCGGCCGAGATTGAGAGCCTGTTTGCTTCGATGACTCCTTACTTCAATCCGGAAGTGAAACCGCAGGACGACGTGATGCACCTGAAGTTGCAGGAAGGATTGCTGGCCCTGCTTCATACCGACAAGCGCTTCATGACCGCGTTGTTCGACTTCAGTACACCGTGGAAGATGGACATTCTTGACTTCATGAACGAGAACTACATGTACGAATTCACCCTGGAGGAGCTGGCGCATTACACGGGGCGTAGCCTGGCCACCTTCAAGCGCGACTTCAAGAAGGTGAGCGAGCTGACACCCGAGAAATGGCTGATTCGTAAGCGCCTGGAAGTGGCCTATTACCTGCTGAAGGAAGAACGGCGGAAGGTGGTCGATGTCTATGCGGAGGTGGGCTTCAAGAACCCTTCGCACTTTTCTACGGCCTTCAAGAAACGCTACGGCATTCCGCCCACGGCACTGGCCGCTCCCTCGTGCATTTGAACTTTTCAGAAACGATATTTGAGCCTCACGGAAATGTCTCTGTGGGGCTTTTGTGTTATTTTTGCCTTCGTAGAATAATAGAGTGATAACTATATGGATATATTGTGGAAGACGTTGTGCGCGGCATCGGCGGCCTGGCTTCTGACTACGGGTAGCCTGCTTGCCACAACGGACGGTTTAAAATCGGAGATGAAGATGGAAAAGAGTTTGAATTTGACACATGAATGGGACAAGGTGTTCCCGTTGAGCAACAAGGTGAACCACCGGAAAGTGACTTTTACCAATCGCTATGGCATTACACTGGCGGCCGACATGTACGTGCCTAAGCAGGCCGAGGGAAAACTTCCGGCCATTGCCGTGAGCGGACCCTTCGGAGCGGTAAAAGAACAATCGTCGGGTCTGTATGCCATGACACTGGCCGAACGTGGATTCCTGACCATTGCCTTCGACCCCTCGTACACCGGTGAGAGTGGGGGTGAACCCCGTTATGTGGCGTCTCCGGACATCAACACGGAGGACTTCTGTGCGGCGGTGGACTTTCTTTCCACTTGCGAGCAGGTGGATGCCGACCGTATCGGGATACTGGGCATCTGCGGATGGGGAGGCATGGCACTGAATGCGGCGGCCATCGATACGCGCATCAAGGCTACCGTCACCGCTACGATGTACGACATGAGCCGGGTGAATGCCAACGGTTATTTCGATGCCATGGATGCTGATGCGCGCTATGAGCTTCGTAAGCAGCTCAACGCCCAGCGTACGGAAGACTACCGCAAGGGCACGTATGCGCTGGCAGGAGGGGTGGTAGACCCGCTTCCCGACGATGCTCCCCAGTTTGTGAAAGACTATTACGGATATTACAAGACACCGCGCGGCTATCACAAGCGTTCGCTGAACTCCAACAACGGGTGGAATAAGACTTCCTCCTTGTCGTTCATGAACATGCCCATCCTGTCGTATAGCGACGAGATACGTAGTGCCGTGCTCATGATTCACGGAGAGAAAGCTCATTCGCGCTATTTCAGTGAAGATGCCTTCAAGAAGCTGAAGGGTGACAACAAGGAGTTGTTGATTATTCCGGGAGCCAATCACGTCGACCTGTACGACCGGCTGGATGTGATTCCTTTTGACAAGATTACGCACTTCTTCCAGACGTACCTGAAGTGATGCGCGGTGCGGTATCGCACAAAGACGGGAAAGCCCGGTTGCCGAAACAATCAGCAGCCGGGCTTTTTCTGTATCTGTCTGAGGTAGTCGGTCGGGGTATATCCGCAGAACTTCTTGAACATGCGGCTCAGGTGTTGGGGGTATTCGAAGCCTAATTCGTAGGCCACTTGCGAGATGTTTGCTCCGCTGGCGAGTTCGTTCTTCACCCGCTGGATGAGGTTCTGGCGGATGTAGTTGCTGGCCGTGTCTCCGGTCATCTTCTTGATAAGGTCGCCGAAATAGTTGGCCGACATGCATAGCTTGTCGGCACAGTATTGCACGGTGGGCATGCCCGAGGTAAGCTGGATTTTCTCTTCGTAGTAATCGCGCAGGAGCTGGTCGAACTTCATGAGCATGTCCGAATTGACCAGCTTGCGGGTGATGAACTGGCGGTTGTAGAAACGCTGGCAGAAGTTCAGCATCAGTTCGATGTAGCCCACGAGGATGGCATCCTGAAGCGCGTCGTGCTTTTTCTGTAGCTCATCTTTTATCTGGCGCATCAGCGACACGAGGATGTCGTGCTCCTCGTTGGTCATGTGCAGGGCTTCGTTCACGCGGTAGTCAAAAAATGAATACTCCCTGATGTGCTTCTCCAGTGCCGTGCCCTGCAACAAATCGGGGTGGAAGAGCAAGGCCCATCCCGTCAGGTTGACCAGTTCGCCGTTGTCTTCCTTTCCTCCTATCTGTCCGGGAGCCACACAAATGACGGTTCCTTCCTTGTAGTCGTATTTGCCGCAACCATAGGCCAGGTCGATGTTTGCCTCGTCGTGAAAGAAGATGCCATACACGCTATAGTTGTTCAGGCAATGGCGCACGGGAGACACTTCTGCATAGTCGATGACGCTGACCAGCGGATGCGTGTCCGTGTGTCCCACCCACTGGCTATAGTCGCCTACGTTCCTTATTTTCAAAATCTTGCTCATAACCATTCTTTTGTTTTCGTCGGGATGTCCCTTCACAAAAATACATTATCTCAGCCAATTGGCCGCACGTGAGCAGGCAAAATCCGTAAAAACGGTACGACCTTCCGTGGTATTGTTACGCCCTTCTGCCCGTGTCGGGGTAATTTTGCCGTATCAAGAAAACAAGAAAGATGGATAAACCAATAGACATTCCCGCCAATTTATACGAGGATGAAGTGTTCTGCTTCATGGCCGACCGTTATCGCACGACTACGGAAAGAGTGATGCAATGTTTTTTAGTGCAGGAAACCGGGATTCCCGTGCCTGAAAAGGAAAGCCTCCCTTTCCGCCTGACGGATAACGAAATGGAAATTTTACGAGAGTTGTTGAGCCGTAGTGGCTCGTAAAAAAGATTCAGATTATGGATAGAAGAGATTTTTTGAAGATGTCGTCTGTAGCCGCCTTTTCCGCGGTATGTGCATGGACCGGTGTATCGAAGGTTTTCTCCCAGTCATCGGATGGTAAGGGGCAGTCTGTACGTGGAGATATGGAACATCGCAATCTGGGCGGACTGGATGTATCGGCTATCGGGCTGGGCTGTCTTCCCATGGTGGGCTACTATGGTGGACGGTATGAAAAGAAGGATATGATTGCCTTGATTCGTCGGGCTTATGATCAGGGAGTTACTTTTTTCGATACGGCAGAGGTGTATGGCCCTTACACCAGTGAAGAGTGGGTAGGCGAGGCACTTGCTCCTTTTCGTGACAAAGTAAAAATCGGTACGAAGTTTGGTTTCGGGGTGGAAGAGAAGCAACCCACAGCCTTGAATAGCCGGCCTGACCATATTTGCCGGGCAGTGGAAGGTTCATTGCGACGCTTGCGTACGGATCACATAGACTTGCTTTATCAGCACCGTGTGGACCCGAAGGTGCCGATGGAGGAGGTAGCAGACACGGTAAAGAAACTTATGCAGGAAGGAAAAGTCTTGCACTGTGGATTATCGGAAGCCAGTGCGCGTTCTATTCGTCGGGCACATGCCGTTTGTCCGCTTTCGGCCGTACAGAGCGAGTATGCCATCTGGTGGCGCGAACCGGAGACCAAAATATTCCCTACGCTGGAAGAACTGGGCATTGGTTTTGTACCTTATTGTCCGTTGGGGCGGGCCTTTCTTACGGGAGTGATTCATGAGGAAAGCCGTTTTGAGAAACCCGACCGGCGGGCCACATTGCCGCAATTCACGCCTGAAGCCTTGAAGCATAATATGCCGCTTGTGTCACTTGTGCGTAAATGGGCAGAGCGAAAGAATATTACTCCTGCCCAGTTTGCCTTGGTGTGGATGCTTTCGCGTAAGTCATGGATTGCTCCCATCCCCGGCACAACGAATCCGAACCACCTTGATGATTTCCTGGGGGCGGCTCATGTGCGGCTTACGGCTTACGAGATGGAGGAATTTGACAGGGAGTATGCACAAATAGACCTTATGGGGCATCGTGCCGACCCGTTTACCGAGAGTCAGATTGATAAGTAAAAAGGCGGTGTGCGAAAGTAAAATCTCCTCACAAACCCATGCATCGTGGTGATTTGTGAGGAGATTTTGTATTTATTTCGGTGCCTTGCGGTAGAGATAAATCGCAATGAACAAGTACAGGATGTTCGGAATCCACACAGCCAGGTTCGGATGCGCGTTTCCGTTGATGGCGAAGGTGGACGAGATGGTCTGGAACAGGATGTAGGAGAAGCTCAGTGCGATACCGATTCCCAGGTGGAGCCCCATACCTCCTTTCCGTTTTTGTGACGAAAGCGAGAACCCGATAACCGTCAGGATAAAGGCCGCAAACGAGGTGGCGATGCGCCGGTAGTATTCCACTTCGAACACCTTGATGTTGGCGAAGCCTCGTTGCTTCTGCTTGTCGATGTACTCCCGTAGCTGGGGACTGGTCATCGTTTCCTGCTGGCCGCGCGTGATGAGGAAGTCCTGCGGCTCCATGTTGATGATGGAGTCCAGACGGTCGCCCCGGGTGATGGTTTCACGCATGCCCTTCATCTCACGGATCATGTAGTCCTTAATAATCCAGCGGTGCACGGTGGTGGTGTCGTACGTAATGCGGCGGGCCGTGAGGTGCGATACCAGCTTGTGGTCTTCAAACTTGTCGAGCGAGAAGCGGTAAGCCGTCTTGTTGTAGTCCTCGTAGCGCTCCATGTAGGCAATGACACCCGTATCTACCTCCAGCTGGATGTTGCGCACATAGTCTGCCCGCTTCTTGTTCTTGTACACTTGCTCAAACTTCAGTCGGGTGACACTACCGGTAGGAATCACCTCGGTACTCAGCACGTAGGTGACCAGTGCGATGATGGCGGCCGAAATCATGTAGGGTACCATCAGGCGCTTGAAGCTCATTCCGGTGGAGAACATGGCGATAATCTCGGAGTTCTCTGCCAGCTTCGACGTGAAGAAAATCACGGCAATGAATACGAACAACGGACTGAAGAGGTTCGTGTAATAAGGAATGAAGTTCAGGTAATAGTCGAAGATGATGGCACTGATAGGCGCCTTGTTGTTGATGAAGTCGTCAATGTTTTCATTGATGTCGAACACCACGGCGATGGAGATAATCAGGGCGATGGCAAAAAAGTAGGTGCCCAGGAACTTCACGATGATGTACCTGTCCAGCCGTTTCAACCATTTCTTCTTGAACGGGTTTCCTTTTAAATTTTTCAGTTGTTCCTTTCCGGCTTGCAGGTAGGAACGGAACAACTGGAACACATTGTGTTTCATATTTATCGTCGTAAACTACAATTACAATCGGGTAGATAAACGTTTCACCATGGCCGGTTTCCAAGTAGAGAAATCGCCGGCGATGATGTGCTTGCGGGCTTCGCCTACGAGCCAGAGGTAGAAGGCCAGGTTGTGGATGGAGGCAATCTGCATGGCCAGCAGCTCCTGTGCGTGGAACAGGTGGCGCAGGTAGGCACGGCTGTACATCGTGTCTACGTAAGATGCTCCGTCAGCTTCGATGGGCGAATAGTCGTTCTCCCATTTCTTGTTGCGCATGTTCATGATACCGTCTTTGGTAAAGAGCATGCCGTTTCGTCCGTTACGGGTCGGCATCACGCAGTCGAACATGTCCACACCGCGTTCGATGCCTTCCAGGATGTTGACCGGAGTACCTACACCCATCAGGTAGCGGGGTTTGTCCTTAGGCAGAATCTCGTTGACCACCTCAATCATCTCGTACATCTTCTCGGTAGGTTCACCCACGGCCAGTCCACCGATGGCATTACCGTCGGCATTCTTCGAGGCGATGTATTCGGCCGATTGGCGGCGCAAGTCAGGATATACGCATCCCTGCACGATGGGGAAGAGTGACTGGTTGTAGCCGTACTTGGGCTCTGTCTCGTTGAAGCGGGCACAACATCTGTCCAGCCAGCGGTGAGTCAGTTCCATGGACTTCTTGGCATAGTTGTAGTCGGAAGTTCCGGGGGCGCACTCGTCGAAAGCCATCATGATGTCGGCACCGATGGTACGCTCGATGTCCATCACCCGTTCGGGAGTGAACAAATGCTTTGAGCCGTCAATGTGCGAGCGGAACTCCACGCCCTCTTCGCGCAACTTACGGATGCCGGAAAGAGAGAATACCTGGAAGCCGCCGCTATCGGTCAGCATCGGACGGTCGAATCCGTTGAACTTATGGAGTCCGCCAGCCCCCTCGATGATGTCCAGTCCGGGGCGCAGGTAGAGGTGGTACGTGTTTCCCAGGATAATCTGAGCCTTGATGTCATTCTTCAGTTCGTGAAGATGCACGCCTTTCACCGTACCCAGTGTGCCCACCGGCATGAAGATAGGGGTCTCAATCTGCCCGTGGTCTGTTGTAATCAGACCAGCGCGGGCGTTCGATTTGGGGTCCGTATATTGTAATTCAAATTTCATTGTGCAGGGTTTTCTTTGTTTTTATCTTCTTTGATGGTAAAGTCGATGGCATCGGCCACCTTCTCGTCGGTCAGCGCCAGGCGGAGCACCTCCTTGATGTCCTTCACGTAGTGGAAAGTCATTCCGGTGAGGTACATCGGCTGGATTTCATTGATGTCCTTGCGGTTTTCCTCGCACAGGATGATGTCCTTGATGCCGGCACGTTTGGCCGCCAGGATTTTCTCCCGGATACCGCCTACGGGAAGTACCTTTCCGCGAAGGGTGATTTCTCCCGTCATGGCCAGGTTGGCTTTCACCTTGCGCTGGGTAAGCGCAGAAGCCAATGAAGTAACCATGGTGATACCGGCAGAAGGTCCGTCTTTCGGAATAGCTCCTTCCGGTACGTGGATATGGATGTTCCAGTTGTCGAAGATACCTTCAGGCAAATCGAGCAGGTGGCTATGTGCTTTCAGGTACTCCAGTGCCAGCATGGCCGATTCCTTCATTACCGAGCCCAGGTTACCGGTCAGGGTCAGTTGTCCCTTTCCACGGCTCAGACTGGTTTCTACGAACAGAATCTCACCGCCTACGGCCGTCCAGGCCAGTCCCGTCACTACGCCGGCATATTCGTTGCCTTGGTATTTGTCGCGGGAATATTCCTGTGCGCCGAGGAACTTCTCGATGTCTTTCGGCTTCAGCTCATGGGTACCGGTAAACTCATCGCTGGCAATTTCTAGTGCGATTTTACGCATCACCTTGCTGATTTTCTTTTCCAGCTCACGCACGCCGCTTTCACGGGTATAGTTCTCGATGATGTATTCAATGGTCGCCTTGCTGAACTTCACGTGTTCCTTCTTCAGTCCGTTCTTCTCCATCTCTTTCGGGATGAGGTGACGGCGGGCGATTTCAATCTTCTCTTCGGTGATGTAACCGCTCACTTCAATCAGCTCCATACGGTCGAGCAACGGAGATGGGATAGTGCCCAGGTTGTTGGCCGTAGCGATGAACATGATGTTCGACAAGTCGTAGTCAATGTCAACGTAATTGTCGTGGAACGTGTTGTTCTGTTCCGGGTCGAGCACTTCCAGCATGGCCGAGCTCGGGTCGCCGTGGCTATCGCTGCTCAACTTATCAATCTCATCCAGAATGATGACCGGATTCGATGTTTCCGCTTTGATCAGGCTCTTGATGATACGTCCCGGCATGGCACCGATGTACGTCTTGCGGTGACCGCGGATTTCGGCTTCATCGTGCACGCCACCCAGTGACATACGCACGTATTTCCGTTTCAGGGCCGTGGCGATGGAACGCCCCAAAGAAGTCTTTCCTACTCCCGGAGGACCGTAGAGGCAGATGATCGGCGACTTCAGGTCACCTTTCAGCTTCAGCACGGCCAGGTGCTCCAGAATACGTTCTTTCACCTTCTCCAGTCCGTAGTGTTCCTTGTCGAGTATCTTCTTGGCATTCGGAATGTCGATGACATCCTGTGTATACACGCCCCACGGAAGTGAGAGCAATGTCTGAAGATAAGTCAGTTGCACGTTATAGTCGGGCGATTGCGGGTTGATACGTTCCAGTTTGGACAGTTCACGCTCGAAAGTCTCTTTTACTTCCGGTTTCCAGCGTTTCTTTTCTCCCTTCTTGCGAAGTTCGTCAATTTCGTCATCCTGTCCGTTGCCCAGTTCATCCTGAATGTTCTTGATTTGTTGCTGGAGGAAGTACTCACGTTGCTGGCGGTCGAGTTCCTCACGCGTACGCATCTGGATGCTCTGTTTCAGAGTGGCCAGCTGGATGTACTTGTTCAGCAACTGGATAAGGCGGTACAACCGGTCTTTCAGATTGTTCGTTTGAAGCAATTCGTACTTCTCATTGATAGGGAAGGGGAAATTGCCGGAAATGAAGTTGACCAGCACCTCGTTGTTGTCCAGGTTCTTCAAGGCGAAAGAAGTGTCGGGTGAAATTTCATCGGAAAGTTCAATTACCTTGGCACTCAACTCCTTGCAAGTGTCAATCAGTGTCTTGAACTCATCAGATTTCTCGTCCTTCATATCCTCTTCAATCACCGAAACCTTACCCCTCAGGAAGGGACGGGTAGAAGTAATTTCTTCCAGTTGTACCTTCGGACCCGTAGCCTGAAGGATGGCCGTGATGGTTCCACCCGGCATTTCGAACACCCGGAGTACCTTACCGATTACTGCAATGGGGAACAAATCCTTCTGTTTTGGTGAGTCTACCTCGCTCACCTTCTGCGTGGTAATGATGATAGGCTCTTTGCTCTGAAGTGCCTGGTTGACTAATTTCAATGTGGGTTGCCGGCCTACGCTGACGGGCATGACAATAGAGGGAAATATCATAAGGTTGCGCAGGGGCATGACGGGCAGTTCTCCCGTGAGGTCATCCGTTGCATTGTCCACCGGAAGCGTTTCAATTTCTGCCATCATCGGAATGTCATTACCTTCTGCACTTACCAGAATCTCGTTGTTTTTTGTCTTTTTTACCATACTTGTTTTCTCTTCTGAATTAAGAAGCTTTTTTATTACTCAAAAACGGCACAAAGTTAATCATTCCGCATGTAATTTGGAAACTATTTGTGTCAAATACCTCTTTTATTATGTAAAATAATGGCAGGTTGAAGCGTTTTCTATGGGGATTTCACTAATTTTGGCGTAAATTTTTAGACATAAGTTATGCCAAATCCATATTTTCAATTCAAACATTTTGTAGTTTTTCATGATAAATGTGCCATGAAGGTAGGCACCGACGGCGTGCTGGTCGGCGCATGGGCGCAAGTGGACGGGGCACGGAAGGTGCTTGACATTGGTACCGGAAGCGGATTGATTGCCTTGATGCTGACCCAGCGGAATCCGGATGCCTTTGTCACCGCCGTCGATATTGACGAAGCGGCCGTGGAGCAGGCCCGTGAAAACGTGGCCCGTACGCCCTGGTCTGACCGGATGGAGGTGGAGCGGCTTGATATACGGAAGGCACCGGAAGAATGGAACGGGTGTTTTGACGCTATCGTGTCGAATCCGCCGTACTTTGTGGAGTCCGTGAAATGCCCTCAGGCGCAGAGAAATACAGCCCGCCATACCGATGAACTGGACTTTGATGCCTTGTTATCGAAAGTTTCGGTTTTGTTGTCCGAAAAAGGTAGCTTTTCGGTGGTGCTTCCGGCTACGGCCTCGGCAGATTTTGTGCCCTTAGCCCTCGGGAAAGGCTTGCATCTTTTACGCCAGACCTGGGTGCATCCTCGCCAGGAATTGCCCGCCAAGCGTGTGCTGATGGCGTTCGTGAAGCATCCTTGTGCGCAGACGGAAATCACGCACCTTCCCGTCGAGACGGAGCGTCATGTCTATACACCGGAGTTTAGTAAACTGGCTAAAGATTTCTATCTGGCCTTGTGAGATGAAATGATTATTTCTTCGACAAGCGTCTCAGGATGTGATGATTCAGCATCAGGAGTTGCTTGTGCTTCTGGGCAATGGCCGAAGTGATGGGACGCCGTCCGATAAAGTCGGTGAAGTGCTGGAGAATGTTCAGCGGGGGAGAAGGCATCTGTTTGGGACGTATCGGCGCGATAACGTGTAGCCCCTGGTGAATGATTTCCACCTTCAGGTCTTTTCCGCCCATCATCGGGTCTCCGTCAAAATGGAACACTCCCTCCTGCGCACGGTGTATGATGATGCTCTTGTCCTTCATTGTTTTGATACGGCTGTTCTGGTCGAGTGTCCGGTTGAACAACTGGAATGAAAGAGAAGGCACATCCAGCACGGTAAACGGCTCCAGCACCGTGATGTCCATCATGCCGTCGGTCAGAGAGGCTTGTGGGGCGATGTAGGCATTGTTGCCATATTGCGATGCATTGGCACAGGCTATCAGGAATGCCTTGTAGCGTACGGTACCCGTAGAGTTCTCTATTTCGTACGTCTCCGGCTGATACGTCAGGCTTTCGTGCAGGGTATTTTCCAGGTAGGTCAGCAGACCTCTTTTCCCGGAATCGGCAAATTTCAGGCTCACGAAAGCATCGAATCCCACTCCGCATGTGCAGAAGAAGGGATGGTTGTCAATGATACCGTAGTCTATCGTCTTCACATTTCCGGCATTGAGCACATTGATGGCTCCCTTCGGCTCCATAGGAATATGAAGATGGCGTGCCAGTCCGTTGCCCGATCCGCATGGAATAATCCCCATCGCGGTATTGGTATGGATAAGCGCCCGTCCTATCTCATTGATGGTGCCGTCTCCGCCGATGGCTACTACGATGTCCGTATGTTCGGCGGCGGCTTGTGCGGCTATCTCGGAAGCGTGACCTGCATATTCTGTTTTCCGGATAGAATAATCATATATAGAATGGTTCAGCTCTTTTTCAATAAGTCGTAGGATGAATTCCTTTCCGTGAGTACCGGATATGGGGTTTACCACAAAGGTGATTCGCTTTTTTGTCTCCATAAACCTGTTTCCTTAAAATTTGGGAGTACAAAAATAATATTATCTTTCATAGTTTAGGGTAAATTGCCCCTATAATTGACGTTCTTGTTATTTTTTTTCAGGGATTCGTGTCGGAATTTTGAGTTTTTTGTATCTTTGCACGTTCTTAATGAAAATGATGTAACGAAACGGTTGCAAAAGTAATGAAGTTTAATGTAAGCTGGGATGCTTACCAGATATTAGAATATGGGATTATTACAAGAAAAATTAAGTAAATTCAGAGTACCTCAGATGTACATGGAAAGAGGTGTCTATCCGTACTTTCGTGAAATAGACAGTGCCCAGAATACAGAGGTAATGATGGACGGAAAGAAAGTATTGATGTTCGGCTCAAATTCCTATATGGGTCTGACTCATGATCAGAGAATCATTGACGCAGCTATTGCTGCTACTCGCAAATATGGTACAGGATGCGCGGGTTCTCGTCTGTTGAATGGAACGCTGGATATTCATGTGGAACTTGAAAAAGAACTTGCAGAGTTCGTCGGTAAAGATGAAGCATTGTGTTTCTCTACCGGATTTACGGTTAATGAAGGTGTGATTCCTCAGTTGGCCGGACGTGGCGATTACATCATTTGTGATGACCGTGACCATGCTTCTATCGTGGACGGACGTCGTCTTTCTTTTGCTACCCAGCTGAAGTATAAACACAACGACATGGATGCCCTGGAAAAAGAGCTCCAGAAGTGTGAACCGGATGCCATCAAACTGATTGTGGTGGATAGCGTGTTCTCTATGGAAGGTGATTTGGCTAACTTGCCGGAAATCGTTCGCCTGAAGAAGAAATACAATGCCAGCATCTACGTGGACGAAGCACATGGTCTGGGTGTGTTTGGAAGACAGGGACGAGGCGTGTGCGACCATTTCGGCGTAACGGAAGACATCGACCTGATTATGGGTACATTCAGTAAATCACTCGCTTCTATCGGTGGTTTCGTGGCAGGTGACAAGGACGTAATCAACTGGTTGCGCCACAATGCCCGCTCTTATATATTCCAGGCAAGTAACACACCGGCTGCTACGGCTGCAGCAAGAGAAGCCATCCATATTTTCAAGACAGAACCGGAACGTCAGGAACGTTTGTGGAAAATCACCAACTACTCTCTGAAACGTTTCCGTGAGTCAGGCTTTGAAATCGGTGAAACAGAAAGTCCGATTATTCCTTTGTACGTACGCGACACGGACAAGACTTTCGAAGTAACCAAGCTGGCCTTCGACGAAGGAGTGTTCATCAATCCGGTAATTCCTCCAGCTTGTGCTCCTCAGGATACGCTGGTGCGTTTTGCATTGATGGCTACTCACACCAAAGAACAGGTGGACTTCGCTATTGAAAAATTGATTAAGTGTTTCAAACAATTGGATATACTTAAATAATCACATTTTTACATTGACCTTTTTAAGGAATTGAAAGGAGGTATTTACTATGGGAGCTGCCGGTAATAAAAAACCGAAGGGTATGCATAAAAAACATGCTCCGGCTTATCAAGTAGAAGAGGCCATTCATGAAAATGACCTGAAAAAAGGAAAAAAGAAATAAATCCGTAGCGGATTTATCGAGAAAGGGTTATATTTAGAGCATCTGATGCCTTATGGCAAAAGCTCGGATATAACCCTTTTTGTATGTATGTTTTTAACTTTAATGGAATATGATACTGAATGAAAGAGACAGCCGTCATGAACAAGTGTTGCAGGTGGCGCAACAAATGATGACGGCGGCACGTACAGCTCCCAAAGGAAAGGGGGTAGACATTATTGAAGTGGCCATGGTGACGGAAAGCAACATCCGTATCCTTTCTGATACGATGAAGCAGATGTACGAAGACAATGGTTTTAAGTTTTTCCTGCGCGATGCAGATAACATTCTCCAGGCAGAGTGTGTGGTGCTGATAGGTACGCGCTCGCTTCCGCAGGGGCTGGATTGCGGACATTGCGGATATGAACATTGCGGAGACCGCAAAAAGGGAGTGCCCTGTGCCATCAATAGTGTGGATGTAGGAATTGCCATCGGTTCGGCTTGTTCGGTAGCGGCCGACCATCGGGTTGATACGCGTGTGATGTTCTCGGCCGGTCTGGCGGCCCAGCAACTGGACTGGCTGGATGGATGCACCCAGGTGTACGCTATACCCGTGAGTGCATCATCCAAAAATCCGTTCTTCGACCGGAAGCCTAAGACAGAATAAATTTTTCAGCCGCGTAGGCCACGCCGTCTTCTTCATTGGACAAAGTGATGAAGTCGGCGTTTTCTTTTACTACCTCTTGTGCATTAGCCATGGCGATACCCAGTCCGGCGTATTGAATCATGGACAGGTCGTTGAATCCGTCGCCGATGGCAATCATTTCCTCACGGGTAAGTCCGATTTCCTTTAGGAGAACGGCCAGCGACTGGGCCTTGTCGATGCCCTTAGGGACCAGTTCCAGGAAGTAAGGCTCTGAGCGGAAAACACCTATGCGGTCTTTCAGATGTTCGTACATCTCTTTCTCCAGCTCGGCCAGTCGGGTCGGTTCGCCCACAATCAGGCATTTGGCAATCGGATGTTTCACGGCATCCAGGAAATTGTCTACCTTCTTTATTTTCATGACATTGAGCAACGCCTCTTTGAGCACATACTCATCGTCCGGTTTCTCGGTCAGTACGTATTCTCCGTCGTAAGTCACAATGGCAAAGTCGTTCTTCTTGGCGCATTCGTAAAGGTAGGGAAGCACATCGTGGTCGAGCAGGTTCTTGTACATCAGCTCCTTCGTTTTCCAGTCGACGATTTCTCCACCGTTGTAAGCCAGAATGTAGCCTTCATATTTTTGCAGTTCCAGTTGCTCGGCCAGCGGGGCAATGCCGTACGTGGGTCTTCCCGAGGCCAGTACAATTTTCACTCCTTGCTCCTGAATCTTGAGCAGTGTTTCTTTGGTGTGAGGGGTAATTTTTTTTTGCTTGTTGGTAAGCGTTCCGTCGAGGTCTAATACTAATAATTTATATTTCATAAAGTTATGCTGTAAAATCGAGCGTAAAATTACGTAAAAAAACGAAACTACGGAAATGTAAGAAAAGAAAGGTGTGGTGAAAAGAAGCGGAAGAATTTGACCTGAAACCGCTTGGATATTCTGTAATAGAGAAAATGTCAGGGGAATGTGAGGAAATTGTTTGTCCGTATTCTATGTTTCTCAGAGCGAAACTGTATGTTTTCCTGACGGGAAACGTATGTTTCTGCGTTGGAAAACGTATGTCTCCGCTTTGGAAAACATAGAATAAACAAATACGTATTCTTGTTCGTGTGCTTGGGTTTTCAGATGTTTTTTCGTATCTTTCGGAAAGAACTTTTAGCTGGAAGTATATGAACATTTACGTAGATTTTTCATTAAGGTTGTTTGTGGCCGGCCTGATGGGAGTGCTTATCGGGCTTGAGCGGGAATACCGGGCAAAGGAGGCGGGTTATCGCACGCATTTCCTGGTGGCACTGGGCAGTGCGTTGCTGATGATTGTGTCGCAATACGGCTTTATGGATGTGCTGGAGAAGGATTTGGTTCGCCTGGATCCGAGTCGTCTGGCTGCTCAGGTAGTCAGTGGTATCGGTTTTATTGGGGCGGGTACCATCATCCTGTTGCAGAAGCAGGTGGTGCGCGGACTGACTACGGCGGCTGGTGTGTGGACTACGGCCGGAATCGGACTGGCGGTAGGGTCGGGGATGTACATGATAGGTATTTTGGCCACTTTTCTGGTATTGGCAGGGTTGGAGGTTCTCAGCTACTGTTTTAAAAGTATAGGAATGCGAAGTATGATTATCGAGCTTACGGCAGAGAATTCCAAGGCCTTGAAAGCCCTTTCCGGCAAGTTCAGTTCCGAGAATTTTCAGATTACCTCCTACGAGATGAACAAGGTGTATGAGAACAACCATGAAGTCTATCGCATCACAATGGTAATCAGGGCAAAAAGAGTGAATGAGGAAGGATTGCTCTTGATGATGCTTCATGAGTTTCCCGATGTGACGGTGAACCGGATTGTCTGACATAAAACCAAAATACCACCAGAGTCTTTTCTCTGATGGTATTTTGTGTTAGCCGATATAGACATTGACATGTAAAAACAAGCGGTCGTGCTGCTCGTCAATGTCAAAATCTATTTTGTCTTCACGGGCCAGCCATCCGATAGCCGCATTCAGGTCTCTGTCTGACAGGCCGGATGCGTGTTTAAGCTTGTCGTACTCCCAGTGGGCATTGTCGGAAAGGAGTTTCCACACGATACCCGCATTTGTTCCGATTTGGTTTTTGTTCATCATAATTCCAAAAATAATGTAGTTATTGTAATGTAGTAGCTGAGCGAAGATATAAAAATTTGTTGTTGTAACAAATCTTATGCTAACAAAATAATATTGGAATGGCGTGTTTTTCTTTTCTCTTAATTGTTTTAATGATAATATTACAGAAATGTGACAATGCGCCTGCAAATTGCCAGCGTTTTTTATATCGCTTCCCGTACGCTATTCCATTTTTTTCTTATACCTTTGCATATAAGTAAAAAAGACGATTATGAAGAGACATAAGATAAACTGGAGGGTGCCCAAAGGGGCGGAACTGACGGAATTGGACAAGAAAGTGCTGTTTTATCAGGATAAAGGGCATTTGGTTCCGACTCGCCAGTTGATTAAGACTCCGGAACAGATTGAAGGAATTCGTCGTAGCGGCGTAATCAATACGGGAGTGCTCGACCTGGTGGAAAAGGAAATCCACGCTGGAATGAGTACGGCCGAAATAGACAAGCTGGTGTATGAGTATACCCGGGACCACGGAGCCATTCCGGCAACCTTGGGGTATGAGGGATTTCCGAAGAGCTGTTGTACTTCCATCAATGAGGTGGTTTGCCATGGAATTCCGAGCGAAGAGGAAATTCTGGAAGAAGGCGACATTATTAATGTGGACTGTACGACGATTCTGGACGGTTATTATGCCGACGCTTCACGCATGTTCATTATCGGAAAAACCACTCCGCAGAAAGAAAAACTGGTGCGTGTGGCAAAAGAATGTCTGGAAGTCGGTATGGAAGCAGCCCGTCCTTTCGGCTTTGTGGGAGATATCGGCCATGCCGTAGAGAAACACGCGAAGAAGAACGGATTTTCAGTGGTCCGTGATTTGTGCGGTCACGGTGTGGGAGTAGAGTTCCACGAAGAACCGGATGTAGAACACTTTGGCAAGAAGGGTACAGGTATGTTGCTTGTGCCGGGCATGGTGTTTACCATCGAACCGATGATTAATATGGGAACCTGGGAAGTCTTCATTGACGAAGAAGACGGATGGACCGTGGTGACGGAGGATGAGCTTCCTTCCGCACAGTGGGAACACACTTTCGTAATGACGGAGCAGGGACTTGAAATATTGACCTATTAATAATAGAAGAATGTTATGAGTACAATAATATTAGGAATAGAATCTTCTTGTGATGATACTTCTGCGGCAGTGATAAAGGATGGCGTATTGCTGTCGAGCGTGATTGCCAGCCAGGCGGTGCACGAAGCTTACGGAGGAGTGGTTCCGGAACTGGCCTCACGTGCACATCAGCAGAATATTGTTCCGGTGGTGCACGAAGCATTGAAACGTGCCGGAGTGGCAAAGGAAGATTTGAGTGCCATTGCCTTTACTCGCGGACCGGGTCTGATGGGTTCTTTGCTGGTAGGAGTGTCTTTTGCCAAAGGACTTGCCCGCTCGCTGGATATTCCGATGGTAGAGGTGAATCATTTGCAGGGCCATGTGCTGGCGCACTTTATTCAGGAGCCCGACGGTGAAAACGTACAGCCTAAATATCCTTTTATCTGCCTGCTGGTTTCAGGAGGAAACTCTCAGATTATCCGTGTGAATGCGTATAATGATATGGAAGTGCTGGGACAGACTATCGACGATGCGGCAGGAGAGGCTATCGACAAGTGTTCCAAGGTGATGGGGCTGGGCTATCCAGGTGGTCCGATTATCGACAAGCTGGCGCGTCAGGGTAATCCGGAAGCCTTTAAATTCAGCAAACCGCATATCCCGGGCTATGACTATAGCTTTAGCGGACTGAAAACCTCTTTCCTGTACTCGCTCAGAGACTGGATGAAAGAAGATCCCGATTTCGTAGAACATCATAAGACGGATTTGGCTGCTTCGTTGGAAAAAACGATTGTAGACATTCTGATGGATAAATTACGTAAGGTAGTAAAGGATACAGGCATCAAGGAAGTGGCCGTAGCCGGAGGAGTATCGGCAAACAACGGTCTGCGAAACGCTTTCCGTGAACATGCGAAAAAATATGGCTGGAACATTTTCATACCGAAGTTCGGGTATACTACCGACAATGCGGCCATGATCGCCATTACGGGATATTATAAGTTTTTGGACAAGGATTTTTGCACTATAGACAAGCCCGCTTATTCACGGGTAACCATTAAGTAACAATTTAGAGAAAACAGATTATGTCAGTAGAAACCAAAACACTAAGTAAGGAGATAAGTGAAATTTTCTGGAGAGAAGGCTATACATTGGCTACTGCAGAAAGTTGTACGGCTGGTAACGTGGCAGCCATCATAACTGCTATCCCAGGTAGTTCTCGTTTCTATAAAGGTGGGGTTATTGCCTACTCAGATGAGGTAAAGAAAACGCATTTATATGTAAATGCCGAAACACTGGAACAGCATGGGGCGGTAAGTGAAGAAACCGTTGTGGAGATGGTAAAGGGTGCCATCAAGGCTTTGGATGTGGATTATGCAATGGCTACATCCGGAATTGCCGGTCCTGGCGGAGGAAGTCCGGAAAAGCCGGTCGGTACGATTTGGGTAGCAGCCGGAACAAAAGATGCGGTGCTTACAGCTAAATTGACCGAAGATGAAGGCCGTGAGAAAAATATTCAGGCTGCAACGGCAAAAACCCTCCAATTGTTGTTGGAATTATGCCAAAATCAGGGAAAAGAGGAGTAAAAGTTCAATTTATTGGAAAAAGATTTGTTTATATAAAATAAAATCACTTACTTTGCACTCCGTTTGAGAGAACCATGGAATAAAACTATAAAAACTAGATAGAAATGTCGAAAATTTGTCAAATTACCGGAAAGAAAGCCTTGATAGGCAACAACGTTTCACACTCTAAGAGAAGAACAAAAAGAACTTTTGATGTGAACTTGTTTACAAAGAAATTCTACTATGTAGAACAGGATTGCTGGATTAGCCTGAACATCTGCGCTAACGGCTTGCGAGTTATTAACAAAAAAGGCCTGGATGCAGCGCTGAACGAAGCGGTAGCAAAAGGTTATTGTGATTGGAAAACTATCAAAATTATTGGTTAATTAAAAGGAGAGAAAGACTATGGCTAAGAAAGCTAAAGGAAACAGAGTACAGGTAATCCTTGAATGCACAGAAATGAAGGATAGTGGTATGCCGGGAACTTCTCGTTATATTACAACTAAGAATAGAAAAAATACCACTGAAAGATTGGAGTTGAAGAAATACAATCCGATTTTGAAAAGAGTAACAGTTCATAAAGAAATTAAATAATAACAGACCATGGCAAAGAAAACAGTCGCAACCCTTCAGACAGGTAAAGAAGGACGTTCTTATACTAAGGTTATCAAAATGGTTAAGTCTCCGAAAACTGGTGCTTACGTTTTTGATGAACAAATGGTTCCTAACGAAAAAGTACAGGACTTCTTCAAGAAATAATTTATCTTTTGAGATATAAAATGCTAAATAAAAGTTCCTTTCATTTAAATATGGAAGGAACTTTTTTTGTGTGAAAGCGAGAATAGTTATATCTTTGTGTCAGAAACTGATAAAAGTAAGTTGTATGGGATTTTTTAGTTTTTTCTAAAAGGAAAAAAAAGAAACATTAGACAAAGGATTGTCTAAGACCAAAGAAAGTGTATTTGGAAAAATAGCACGTGCGGTGGCTGGAAAATCAAAGGTGGATGACGAGGTGCTGGACAATCTGGAAGAAGTGCTTATTACGTCTGATGTGGGAGTAGAAACTACGCTGAACATTATCAAGCGCATTGAAACCAGAGTGGCAAAGGATAAGTATGTGAATACACAGGAGCTGAACAATATCCTTCGTGAGGAGATTGCGGCGTTGCTGATGGAAAACAATACGGTGGATGCTGCCGATTTTGATGTGCCTCAGGATAAGACTCCTTATGTGATTATGGTGGTAGGCGTGAACGGAGTAGGAAAAACGACGACTATCGGTAAGCTGGCTTATCAGTTTAAAAAAGCCGGGAAAAAGGTCTATCTGGGTGCCGCAGATACTTTCCGTGCCGCAGCTGTAGAACAGCTTGACATCTGGGGAGAACGTGTGGGTGTACCGGTAATAAAACAGAAAATGGGAGCTGACCCTGCTTCAGTAGCTTTTGATACGCTGAGTTCTGCCAAGGCTAATAATGCTGACGTGGTAATCATTGATACGGCAGGACGTTTGCACAATAAGATTGGTTTGATGAACGAGCTGACAAAAATCAAGAACGTGATGAAAAAGGTGGTACCCGATGCACCTCATGAAGTGTTGCTGGTACTGGACGGTTCTACCGGGCAGAATGCATTCGAACAGGCCAAGCAGTTTACTTTGGCTACAGAAGTAACCGCCATGGCTATCACCAAACTTGATGGAACAGCAAAGGGTGGAGTAGTAATTGGAATTTCTGACCAGTTTAAGATTCCGGTAAGATACATCGGTCTGGGAGAAGGTATGGAAGACCTGCAGATATTCCGTCGCCGTGAGTTTGTAGATTCATTGTTTGGCTCAACCACTGAAAAATGAGAAAGAATACAATCGATATAATTACTTTAGGATGCTCGAAAAATCTGGTAGATTCCGAAAAGCTGATGAAACAGCTGGAAGCTAGCGGCTACAAGGTGACACATGACAGCGACCATCCGCAGGGAGAAATTGCCGTTATCAATACGTGTGGCTTTATAGGTGATGCCAAGGAGGAATCTATCAACATGATTCTGGAGTTCTGTCAGGCAAAGGAAGAGGGACGCTTGAAAAAACTATATGTAATGGGTTGTCTGTCGGAACGTTACCTAAAGGACTTGCAGATGGAGATTCCGCAGGTCGACAAATTCTATGGGAAGTTCAACTGGAATGAACTTTTGGCCGATTTAGGAAAGGCCTATCATTCTGAATTTGCCATTGAGCGTCATCTGACGACTCCGAAGCATTATGCATACCTGAAAATATCAGAAGGTTGCGACCGCAAGTGTTCTTATTGCGCCATTCCTATTATTACAGGTAAACATGTGTCTCGTCCTATGGAAGAAATTCTGGACGAAGTGCGCTTGCTGGTTTCCGAAGGGGTGAAAGAATTTCAGGTCATTGCACAGGAACTGACCTATTACGGAGTGGATTTGTATAAAAAACAGATGTTGCCGGAGCTGATAGAGCAGATGGCACATATACCGGGTGTGGAATGGATTCGTCTGCATTATGCTTATCCCGCTCATTTCCCGGAAGATTTGTTCCGCGTAATGCGTGAAAATGATAATGTATGTAAGTACATGGACATTGCCTTGCAGCATATCAGCGATAACATGCTGCAAAAGATGCGTCGCCATGTGACGAAGGCAGAAACCTATCAGTTGATAGAGAAGTTCCGTAAGGAGGTGCCTGGCATTCATTTGCGTACTACATTGATGGTAGGTCATCCGGGTGAAACGGAACAGGATTTTGAGGAACTGATGGAATTTGTCCGTACGGCACGTTTCGACCGTATGGGTGCGTTTGCTTATTCGGAAGAAGAAGGAACTTATTCTGCCAAGCATTATAAGGATGAGATTCCGCAGGAAGTCAAGCAGCAGCGTTTGGATGCATTGATGGAATTGCAGCAGGAAATCTCTGCCGACTTGTCTCATCGCAAGATTGGACAGGAATTCAAGGTAATCATCGACCGCAAGGAAGGCGATTACTATATCGGCCGTACACAGTTTGATTCGCCGGAAGTCGATCCGGAGGTGTTGATAAACGTGGAAAATCACCGTTTGAGAATTGGCAGTTTCCATCGGGTAAAAGTGTACGATGCAGATGATTTTGATTTGTATGCTACAATCGTAAAATAAAATGACAAATAAGGAATTCATAGAAGAATTGTCCCGCCGTCTGGATAAAACCGAGAAAGATACAGCCTCCTTGGCTAGTTCTTTCACGGAGTGCTTGTCGCAGACATTGCAGGAAGATAAGATAGTGAATTTGCAAGGCTTCGGTTCCTTTGAGGTGAAAAAGAAAATGGAACGTATTTCTGTGAATCCTGTCACTAAGCAGCGCTTTTTGGTGCCTCCCAAATTGGCGTTAGCTTTTAAGCCAAGTGCTGTTTTGAAAGAAAAGTTTAAAAACATTTCATCGGATGAGTGATAAAATAACTTTACAGGAACTTGTGGAGTCGTTTGCCCGGAAATGCCAGTTGGACCCTGCAGAGGCTGCATTGTTTGTGAAGGAGTTCTTGAATTTGATTGAAGAAGCCTTGGCAAGAGACAAGTACGTAAAGGTTAAAGGATTAGGTACTTTTAAGCTTATAAACATTGAAGCTCGAAAAAGTGTAGATGTAAATACAGGGGAGTCGATAGAGATAAAGGAGCACACACGTGTGTCTTTTGTTCCGGAAACTGGATTGAGGGACTTGATAAATAAACCTTTTGCGCATTTTCAGTCTGTTTTGCTCAATGATGATGTGCATTTTGAAGACCTTCCTGATGAAGGTAGTGTATCGGAAGTAAACGAGGAAGGAGAAGAGATTTTAGAAGTCATTTCAGATGATGAAAAGGATGGCTTACCGGAAACGGAAGAGATGCTTTCGGAAGCTGAAACTGGTATTGCCGCTACTGTATTAGTAGAGGAAGAACAAAAGAATGAAGTGGTGGAGGATGCTGAACAAGTAACTGTAGTACAAGAGGATGTACCTTCGGATGAAACAACAGCTTCTACAGAAGCTGGTATTGGGATAAAAGAGCCGGCGGAAGAGAAAAAGAATATACCCTGGTGTATGATTGCTTCCATCTTGCTGGTGGGTATTTTCATAGGAGGAATCGTGACATGGGTATTGACCTCGGGCCGACGGTATATTCCGGAACAGGTGGTAGAGAAACTGATGAATGAAACGCAGAAAACGCCTGCGCCTGTGGTTTCGGACTCCTTGCAGGTGGCTGATACTTTAGTTGTAAAAAAAGATTCTTCTTTGGTACAGAAGAAGGATACCTTGAAAACCGTCGCGAAGAAAGAAGAAAAAACTCCCGTAGCTTCTACGTCTGTACCGAAAAGGGAAACCTTAGCCGATACGGTTGAATACCAGATAACTGGAAATCAGGGCTCATATACCCTTAAACCAGGTGAGAGCCTGGTACGTGTGGCCCTGAAATTCTACGGAAATAAAAAACTATGGCCTTATCTGGTGAAGCACAATAAGGCTATTATCAAAAATCCGGATAACGTGCCGGTGGGTACCACAATTCAGATTCCGCAACTTACTCCTAAAAAATAACGAGAGGCCTTGTTTCAATTCAAACAAGGCCTTTTTAATTTTCTTTAGTTCAATAAGCCTTAAAAGGCGAAACCCGTCTATATTTTTTTATCAAAATTTATTGTGCCTGTTAAGGGAATACCTTAATTTTGGGGTGTCTTTTTAGATATATGTTTTGAAAGGGCATTTTTTAATGAAAAAAAAGAGAACTAAAATAGAAGAAAATTATGGCTGAAGCTATTGACATTCGTGAATTGAATGAACGAATCGAACGCCAGAGCGCGTTTGTAACAAACCTGATGGAGGGAATGAATCAGGTAATCGTAGGTCAAAAACATCTTATCGAATCTTTATTGATTGGGTTGCTTTCTGACGGACATATTCTGCTGGAAGGTGTTCCGGGATTGGCAAAGACCTTGGCAATCAAAACCCTTGCTTCATTGATCGATTCAAAATACAGTCGTGTGCAGTTTACTCCTGACTTGCTGCCGGCCGATATTATCGGTACGATGATTTACAGTCAGAAGGATGAGCAGTTCGTTGCCAACAAAGGACCGGTTTTTGCCAACTTTGTACTGGCCGATGAAATTAACCGTGCGCCGGCTAAAGTACAGAGTGCCTTGCTCGAGGCCATGCAGGAACGTCAGGTGACACTGGGTAAGCAGACTTTTGCACTTCCGAAGCCTTTCCTGGTAATGGCTACGCAGAACCCGATTGAGCAGGAAGGTACTTATCCGTTGCCTGAAGCGCAGGTAGACCGTTTCATGCTGAAGGTGATTATTGATTATCCGAAGCTGGAAGAAGAAAAGAAGATTATCCGTCAGAATATCAACGGAGAACGTACGGAAGTTCGTCCTATTTTGAAGGCTGAAGACATTATTGCTGCCCGCGAAGTGGTTCGTCAGGTATATCTGGATGAAAAGATTGAACAGTACATTGCAGATATCGTATTTGCTACCCGTTATCCGGAAAAATACGACTTGAAAGAACTGAAGGGCTTGATTGGCTTTGGAGGTTCTCCTCGTGCTTCTATCAACCTGGCACTGGCTGCACGCAGTTACGCTTTCATCAAACGTCGTGGATACGTGATTCCGGAAGATGTGAGAGCCGTGGCTCATGACGTGCTTCGTCACCGTATCGGACTGACTTATGAAGCAGAAGCTACCAACGTGACTTCTGATGAAATCGTCAGCAAGATTCTGAACAAGGTTGAAGTGCCCTGATGCGTTGATACCCCGTAACGGTTGCAGACGGGGAAGAGAGTTCCCGTCGGCTTTTATTCGCAGTCGGAAGGCTGCATGATTATAAATGACTAAGCTGTGTTCCTTTGGTTGCTCCAGGGGAACACGGTCAAATATTAAAGGAATGGAGACAAGTGAACTTTTAAAGCGTGTCCGTCAGATTGAAATCAAGACCCGGGGACTTTCGAGCAATATTTTTGCCGGTCAGTATCATTCGGCCTTCAAGGGGCGTGGTATGGCCTTTTCAGAGGTCCGCGAGTATCAGTATGGGGATGACGTGCGCGATATTGACTGGAATGTGACCGCTCGCTTCGACAAACCATTCGTGAAAGTCTTTGAGGAAGAACGTGAACTTACGGTCATGTTGCTGGTGGACGTGTCCAACAGTTTGGACTTCGGTACCATTCAGCAGCTGAAGAAAGAAATGGTGACGGAGATTGCGGCTACAATCGCCTTTTCCGCCATTCAGAACAATGATAAAATCGGCGTGATTTTCTTTTCCGACCGTATCGAGAAATTTATCCCTCCCAAGAAGGGTCGCAAGCATATTCTGTATATCATTCGTGAACTGCTTGATTTTAAGCCGGAAAGTCAGCGCACCAATTTGCAGTGTGCCATTGAGTACCTGACGAATGTGCTGAAGAAACGCTGTACGGCCTTTATGCTGAGCGACTTTATTGACGAACGTGATTTCCAGAATGCATTGACGATTGCCAACCGAAAACACGATGTGGTGGCTGTGCAGGTGTACGACCGTCGTATGGAAGAACTTCCGGACGTGGGACTGATGCACGTGCGTGATGCGGAAACCGGTCATGAGCAGTGGATTGATACTTCGTCGAAGGCATTGCGCAATGCACATCATGCCTGGTGGAAGGAAAAACAGCAGAAGCTGAATGACACATTTACTCACAGCAATGTGGATTCTGTATCTGTACGTACAGATCAGGATTATGTGAAGGCATTGCTGAATTTATTTGCAAAACGAAACTGACAGTTGACATGAGACATCTCTTATTATACTACTCAAAAATGATAAAGGCATGTTGCTGTGCTGTGTTGATTTTATGCTGTGCAACGGGCTTGAAAGCCCAGCAGGTGACGGTGGAAGCTACCATCGATTCCTTGCAGTTGCTCATTGGTGAGCAGGCGAAAATCAAATTGCAGGTCAGCATGGATGCCAACCAGAAATTGCGTCTGCCGTTGCTGCGTGATACGCTGGTCAGGGGAGTGGAGATTCTGGATGTGGCCAAGCCCGACACGCAGTTGCTGAACGACAACAAGCGCTGGCTGGTGTCACAAGAATATACAGTGACTTCTTTTGATTCGGCTCTGTATTATCTTCCGCCGTTTGAGGTGCTGGTCAATGACAAGGCTTACCGTTCAAAGGCCTTGGCATTGAAAGTGTATTCCATTCCGGTGGATACCTTGCACCCCGACCAGTTTTTTGGTCCGAAGTCCATTCAGGAAGTACCTCTTACCTGGGAAGACCTGGCACCGATGGTATATTCCATCCTGTTGCTGATTGCTTTGGGAGTGGTGACGGCCTTCTTTATCATTCGCTATCGTGACAATAAGCCTATCATCAAGATTATCAAGGTAGAACCTAAACTTCCGCCTCACCTGGCTGCCATGAAGAAGATTGAAACCATCAAGGCAGACAAGGTGGCCAAGCGTGAAGATCCGAAAGCTTATTATACGGAACTGACCGATGTCATCCGTATATATATAAAGGAGCGTTTCGGATTCAATGCCATGGAAATGACGTCTGCGGAAATTATCGAGCGTCTGTTGGAGGAGAAGGACAAAGAATCTATCCACGACCTGAAGGTGATGTTTGAAACAGCCGACCTGGTGAAGTTTGCGAAATATGCGCCGCTGATGAATGAAAACGACATGAACCTGGTGAATGCGGTAGATTTCATCAACCAGACTAAGATAGAGGAAGATCCGAACGCCAAGAAGGAGCCGACGGAAATCAAAGTGGAGGAGAAGCGTTCCAAACAGGGACGAATTGCCTTGCTGTGCAGCATTGCCATTACGGGTGTGGCCGCACTGATTGCTTTGTATTTGTCTGTGCGCCATATCATCGACCTCTTTTTCTAATTTAATAATGAATTGAGACTATGATTTTTGCGAATATAGAATATCTGTTTCTGCTCTTGCTGCTGATTCCGTATATCGTGTGGTACGTGATGCACCGCAAGAAGACGGAACCGACCATGCAGGTATCTACCACACGGATGTACATGCAGGCTCCGCGCAGTTGGAAGATTTATTTGCTGCATGCGCCGTTTGTGCTTCGTATCCTGACGTTTGTGATGATTGTGCTGGTACTGGCACGCCCGCAAACTACCGATAACTGGCAGAACACGGAGATTGAAGGTATTGACATCATGCTGGCGGTCGACGTGTCGACCAGTATGCTGGCTGAAGATTTGAAGCCGAACCGTATTGAAGCGGCCAAGCAGGTAGCGGCAGAGTTTATCAACGGACGTCCGAATGATAATATCGGTCTGACTATCTTTGCGGGAGAAGCATTTACGCAGTGCCCGCTGACAGTAGACCACGGAGTACTGTTGAATTTGTTCCAAAGTGTGAGCTGCGACATGGTACAGCGCGGAATGATTGAAGACGGTACAGCACTGGGTATGGGACTGGCCAACGCGGTGAGTCGTCTGAAAGACAGCAAGGCCAAGTCGAAGGTAGTTATCCTGCTGACGGATGGTGTGAACAATCGGGGAGACATTTCTCCGCTTACTGCGGCCGAAATAGCCAAGCAGTTTGGTATCCGTGTGTATACCATCGGTGTAGGAACTAACGGTACGGCACCTTATCCGATGCAGACGTACGCTGGTGTGCAATATGTACAGATGCCGGTGGAAATCGACGAACAGACCATGAGCCAGATTGCCGGAACAACTAATGGAAATTATTTCCGTGCTACCAGCAATACGAAGCTGAAGGAAGTGTACCGTGAAATTGACAAACTGGAAAAAACGAAACTGAACGTGAAGGAATTCAGCAAACGTGAAGAAGCCTATGCGGTGTTTGCACTGATTGCATTCCTGAGCATCTTGCTTGAAATTCTTTTGCGGAATACAGTTTTGAAGAAAATACCTTAAAATAAGAAGTCATGTTTCGATTTGGAGAACCTCAATATTTGTATTTACTGATCGTGCTGCCCTTGCTGGCTGTGTTCTATTTTTATTCGAACTATCGCCGTCGCAAGAAGTTGCGCGAATATGGTAGTCCGGAGTTGCTGGCACATCTTATGCCGGATGTGTCGAAATATCGTCCGGACGTAAAATTTTGGCTGACGCTTTCTGCGCTGGCCATGGTTATTTTCATGCTGGCTCGTCCGCAGTTCGGTTCAAAGATGGAAACGGTGAAGCGTCAGGGTGTGGAAACGGTGGTGGCACTGGATATTTCAAACTCTATGCTGGCACAGGATGTCACTCCTAGCCGTCTGGAAAAATCGAAGAAGCTGATTTCCCGTCTGGTAGAGACCTTCAACAACGATAAAGTGGCCATGATTGTGTTTGCAGGTGAAGCTTTCACACAGCTCCCGATTACGAGCGACTATGTATCGGCCAAGATGTTTCTGGAGACGATTTCTCCTTCCTTGATTACCACACAGGGTACGGACATCCGCGGCGCCATCGACCTGGCTATGAAGAGTTTCACTCCGAATGAAGGGGTAGGACGTGCCATCGTGCTGATTACCGATGGTGAGAACCACGAAGGAGGAGCTATCGAGGCTGCTCAGGAGGCTGCCAAGAAGGGTATGCGTGTATTTGTATTAGGAGTAGGTTTACCCGACGGTTCACCTATTCCGGTGGAAGGTACCAATGAATTCCGTCGCGATAAGGATGGTAATGTGGTAGTGACCCGTCTGAACGAGCAGATGTGTCAGGAGATTGCTAAAGCCGGAAACGGTATTTACGTGCGTGTAGACAATACCAACAATGCCGAAAGGGCACTGAATGCGGAAATAAACAAACTGGCGAAGGCGGATGTAGAGACACAGGTCTTTACGGAGTTCGACGAGCAGTTCCAGGTGCTGGCCTGGCTGGCTATTCTTTTGCTGGCTGCCGACCTGATGATTCTGAACCGCAAGAATCCGCTCTTCAAGAATGTGAAACTCTTTAAATGAAACTGGAGATGAAAGTGAAAGGATATATTCTGTGTATGTGTCTGGCCCTGACTGCCGTGGCCGGATACGGACAGAAAACAGACCGTGATTATCTGCGAAGCGGCAACAAGCTTTACAAGGACAGTTTGTTTGTCAAGGCGGAAGTAGACTACCGGAAGGCGCTGGAGCTGAATCCCAAGTCGGCCGATGCCATGTACAATCTGGGAAATGCGCTGATGATGCAGGAAAAGGCCAAAGAGGCTATGGAGCAGTTTGATGCAGCGTCTCGTTTGGAAAAGGACAAGAAGAAGCTGGCACAGATTTACCACAATATGGGAGTCATTTTGCAGTCGTCCAAACAGTTGCCGCAGTGTATTGAAGCCTATAAGCAGTCCTTGCGCAACAATCCGAAGGATAATGAAACCCGCTACAACCTGGCACTGGCGCAGAAGCAGTTGAAAGATCAGCAGCAGAACCAGCAGAATCAGGACCAGCAGCAAAACAAGCAGGACCAGAAGCAGGATGACAAGCAGCAGAACAAGGACCAGCAAGACCAGAACAAGAAAGAACAGCAGCAGAATCCGCAGCAACAGCAGCAAAACCAGAACCAGATGTCGAAGGAAAATGCCCAGCAGTTGCTCAACGCCGTGATGCAGGACGAAAAGAACGTGCAGGATAAGGTGAAGAAGCAGATTCAGGTGCAGGGACGCAAGCTGGAAAAAGACTGGTAAGGCTGGAAGCAATGAAGAACAAATGAATAATTATAAATAACAGAATAATGCGAAAGATAATATTCTTACTTTTTACGATACTTGCGGCGTGGCAGGTGAAAGCTGCCGACAAGGTACGCTTTGTGGCAGAAGCTGCCGACGTGGTGGTAAGCGGTGACCAGGTGCGCCTGGTATTCACGGTCAATTCGCAAGACATCAAGGATTTCCGTGCTCCTTCCATCAAGGGCTTTGACGTGCTGATGGGACCGAGCCGCTCTCAGCAGAGCAGTATTCAGATTATCAACGGAAAGCGTACATCGAACAGTTCTACGGCGTTCACTTATATCCTCTTGGCAGGAAATCCTGGTACGTATACCATTCCGGCAGCCAGTGTAGAGGTAAATGGAGAGAAAGTCTTTTCCAATGCCATTTCCATCAAGGTGCTTCCGCAGGACCAGACCTCGGGGAATAGTGGCAACAACGGAGGAGGCAGTGCTTCTTCTTCACGCAGCCAGGCAGCAGGTAGCCGTATCTCAGCCAATGATTTGTTTATCACGGCTACAGCCAGCAAGACCACCGTACACGAGCAGGAAGCCATTCTGCTGACTTATAAGGTATATACCGTGGTGAATCTGCGTCAGTTGTATGGCAAGATGCCCGATCTGAAGGGTTTCCATACGCAGGAGGTAGAATTGCCGCAGCAGAAGACTTTCACACTGGAACATTATAAAGGACGGAACTACAATACGACTGTATGGAGTCAGTATGTGCTGTTCCCGCAACAGACGGGTAAACTGGAAATCCCTTCCATTACATTTGATGGGGTGGTTGCCCAGCAGACCATTTCGGACGACCCGTTTGATGCTTTCTTCAATGGCGGAGGATACGTGGAAGTGAAGAAGAAAATTACGACTCCGAAAGTAGTGATTAACGTGCAGCCGCTTCCTGCCAAACCGGCCGGATTCTCTGGAGCAGTGGGTGAGTTTAAACTGGCATCGTCTATCAATGCGACTGACGTAAAGACCAACGATGCTGTGACTATTAAACTGACACTGAGCGGTACAGGAAACATGAAGCTTATCGGTACACCGGAAGTAAAATTCCCGCAGGATTTCGAAATCTATGACCCGAAAGTGACCGATGATTATAAGCTGACCAACAGCGGACTGACGGGTACGAAGACATTCGAATATCTGGCGATTCCGCGTCATGCCGGCAACTTTACGATTCCGGCAATAGAATTTACCTACTTTGACCTGAAGAGCAACAGCTACAAGACCCTGAAAACAGAGGCTTACAACCTGAAGGTTGCCAAAGGACAGGGAAATGCCGATCAGGTGATTTCAGACTTCACCAACAAGGAGAGCGTGAAGATGCTGGGTAAGGATATCCGCTTCATTAAGTTGGGCGATTCTTCACTTCGTCCGAAGGGAGACTTTTTTTTCGGTACCGTGGGATATTACCTGTGCTACCTGATTCCGTTGCTGTTGTTCGTTGTCTTTGCAGTGATTTATCGCCAGAAAGCCCTCGAAAATGCCAACGTGGCGAAGGTGAAGATCAAGAAAGCCAACAAGGTGGCTACACGCCGTATGAAACTGGCAGGTAAGTTACTGGCAGAGAACAAGAAGAACGAGTTCTATGACGAAGTGCTGAAGGCTTTGTGGGGATACATCAGCGACAAGCTCAGTATTCCGGTATCTCAGCTGTCGAAAGACAACATTGAAGCCGAACTGACCAACTACGGTGTGCAGGAAGCCTTGATTGCCGAGTTTATTGGTGTGCTCAATGAATGTGAATACGCACGTTATGCTCCGGGCAACGAAAACGAGGCGATGGACAAGGTATATTCCGCTTCCGTGGAAGTCATCAGTAAAATGGAAAATAGTATTAAACATTAAAACGGATAGGAGAGCAGACTAAATATGAAGAAATTATCCTTATTATTGATAGGCCTGATTGGGTATATTCAGTTTGCCGTGGCAGCTCCCACTAAGGCGGAAGCTGACGAAGCATACCAGAAGGAAAAGTTCAGCGAGGCAGCGTCCTTGTATGAAGAAATCCTGCAGACGCAGGGAGAATCGGCCGATATCTATTATAATCTTGGAAACGCGTACTTCAAGCTGAAGAATACGGCCAAGGCAGTGCTCAACTACGAACGTGCACTTCTCCTGAATCCGGGAGATGCGGATATTCGCTTTAATCTGGAAATGGCACGTAGCAAGACGGTGGATAAGATTACGCCTACTGCCGAGGTGTTCATCGTGACATGGTATAAATCGCTGGTCAACATGATGAGCGAACAGAGCTGGGGTTATGTGGGAATTTTCTCGTTCATCCTTTTGCTGATAGGAGTATCTTTTTATATCTTCGGCAACCGTCTTTGGATAAAGAAAACCGGATTCATCGGAGCGGTGGTATTCCTGATTGTGACGGTGTGCAGCAATATTTTTGCCAGTGAGCAGAAAGCGGAGCTGGTAGACCGTACGGGAGCCATTGTGATGGAGCCGACAATCAATGTCAAGAGTACGCCGAACGAAAGCGGAACCGACTTGTTTGTGTTGCATGAAGGCACGAAAGTCTTCATCGAGGACAATTCGATGAAAGGCTGGAAGGAAATCCGTCTGGAAGACGGCAACAAAGGCTGGGTGAAGACGGAAGCAATTGAAATCATTTAATTCAGATAAGTATAAATGGCAGACATACAGCAACTCATAGAGGCCGACAAGGCTTTGCTACTTTCCTTTAACGGAAGCGCCTCCTTATTTTGGGATGGATTCATGTGGACAGTGACAGACACCAAGACATGGATTCCGGCCGTACTGGTGTTGCTGTATGTCGTGTTTAAGAATAACCGTGTGCCGCAAGGAATAGTCATCACGCTGATGTTCGCTTTGTGCGTTACGCTGGCCGATCAGTTTGCGTCGGGACTCTGCAAGCCCTATTTTGCCCGTTTTCGTCCCACTCAGGACCCTGAACTGATGTATCTGGTGCAGACGGTGAACGACTATCGGGGAGGCTTGTATGGATTTATCTCTAGCCATGCCGCCAATACCTTTGCCGTAGCGATGTTTGCTTCGTTGCTGGTGCGCTATCTGCCTTTCACCTGCATGATGTTTCTGTGGGCAATGATTCCCTCGTACTCACGCATGTACTTAGGTGTTCATTATCCCGGCGATATTCTGTGCGGGGCGGTGGCCGGATCGGTTGTCGGTGTGCTTGTGTACCTGTTGTATGCACGTCTGCGCAAGAAATTCTTCGATTGTCCGCAGTATATCTCCACCCAATACACCAAGGGCGGATATACCAAGGATGACATATCCATTCTGCATGCCACACTGCTACTGACTTATCTCTATGCGATAATCGGAGGAATGATAGTGGCAAAAGGTCTGCATTTCTGACCAGAAAGTAAGATATTTTCGAAAAAAACAGTTGGAAAGTTTGTGCTGTCACAATCTTTTGCTATATTTAAATCGATATTAAAAACAACATTTTGTCTAACACTTAATTATGACTACTATGAACAGAACAATAACCTTTAACGAACTTCGTAAAATCAAAGATTCTTTGCCCACGGGAAGCATGCATCGCATTGCGGATGAGTTGAACCTCAGCGTGGAAACGGTGCGTAATTTCTTTGGCGGACATAACTTCAAGGACGGAAAAAGCGTAGGTATCCATCTCGAACCAGGGCCTGACGGCGGACTGGTGATGCTTGACGATACTACGGTACTCGATAAGGCAATAGCCATTCTGAAGGAAGAACAACGCGCTTGATATAAGATAAGGGCTGTAACAAGAGAGTGGGAGAGTATCCGTTCCTGTTACGGCCCTTATTGTTTATCCGATAATATGATATTAACTTAAAAATGCAGAAGCCATGGAAGAAAAACTTGTAACACTGGCCATTCTTACTTATTCTAAAGCCCAGATTCTAAAGAATGTGCTTGAAAATGAAGGAATTGAGGCTTGCATCCATAATGTCAACCTGATTCAGCCTGTCATTTCTTCGGGCGTGAGAATACGCATCCGCGAAAGTGATCTGCCCAGGGCATTGAAAATCATTGAAAGTTCTGCGTGGTTGGCCGAAGACGTGGTCAATGAGGAAAAAACGGAAGAAAAGCATGGCAAGCAGGTGCTGATACCGGTCGACTTTTCCGATTATTCGATGGCTGCCTGTGAATTCGGTTTCAATTTTGCAGCCAAGATACAGGCAGAAGTCGTGCTGATGCACGTGTATTTCAGTCCGGTATACATGCCGAGTTTGCAGTATGCGACAGAAAATTACGGGTTGCCGATGGAGCATGAATTGGGCATCAAGAGCATGCTGGATAGTATTCATGAGCAGCTTAACAATCTGATAAACAGTATTAAAGAACGGATTCAGAAAGGAGAACTTCCTGATGTGAAGTACACCTGCACTCTGAAAGAAGGTGTGCCGGAAGAAGAAATCCTGCATTATGCACGCGAGGAAAAGCCGCTCATAATCATTATGGGAACGCGCGGAAAAGGCGAGAAGGAAATGGATCTTATCGGTAGTGTGACGGCCGAAATCATCGACCGTAGTCCGGTATTTGTCTATGCCATCCCGAAAAATGCGCAGAAGAAAAACTTCGATGAAATCCATAAGGTAGCATTCTTTACCAGTTTTGACCAGCGTGACTTGATTGCATTCGACTCACTGGTAACGACTTTCAAGGATTATCATTTTGAAGTATCGTTCATCCATCTGAGCGACAATGCGCAGAAGCGTACGTGGAATGAAATCAAGCTGGTGGGCATCCAGGAATATTTCAAGAAGCAATATCCGCAGCTGACAATTGATTACGACATGTTAGGTGGAGAAAGTCTGCTCAGCAATTTGGACGAATATGTCAAGGAAAAAGGCATTGACGTGCTGTGTCTGTCAAATTACAAGCGGAACGTCTTTGCACGTTTGTTTAATCCCAGCATTGCCCGTCGGATGATTTTCCATTCCAACACGCCGATTTTGGTGATTAAATAAAGTTTTGTCTTAGAAAAACGAATTCTCAGGGGGGCCGTTCCCATCTTGTATGGATTCGGCCCTTGTTCTTATGATTTGCAGAATCGGCAATATCAAGCCCTAAGAACGAATAAAAATGGTTTTTTAGATCATCTGTTTATTGATGTATAGAATCGTGCGAATAAGGCCTCAAAAAACGCAAGTACATTCATATCAAAACGCCTTTGCGTTTCAAACCAAACGTCCTTGTGTTTTGACTCAAACGCACTTGCGTTTGAATCAAAACGCTTAGGCGTTCTCCTTTAAATATACTTACGTTTTTTGATAAACGTATAATGAATATAATCCGTATAATGATTAATATAAATTATATCTACATAACTACATTTTTACACATTTTTTA
>ENA-UOJH01000341-UOJH01000341.1-human-gut-metagenome-genome-assembly--contig:-C148-NODE-341-length-46908-cov-48.593559_pt1 | contig 46908 bp, 36 predicted proteins | sample MGYA00242345_ERZ723892 | MGnify/ENA metagenome assembly ERZ723892 | reverse complement strand
AGGTAACAGTGGTATTGATCCCATCAGAAACAGTTGTCTTGGATGCTGCCGTCTGACTAGCGACTTGTTTTAATTGTGCCACATTAACAGCATCGGTGGGCTTACTTCCAGCTGCTACATTGGTAATCTGGCGAGTAGTTTTTCCCTCCTCACCCACAGAAAAAGCTCCTTTTGTGGAAATCCAAGTGGATTTTTCTGCCTTCGGGATGTTAGCCGGTGCAAAAGCTCCTTTGCTGCCAGCTACTCGATCCGCTACAGAACCTGCTCCGATAGCTACTCCGCTCTCTGCTGTTACCTTCGTACCATTCCCAATAGCCACCGCATCATCTGCCATAACAGTATTTTTATTTCCCAAAGAAATCACATTTTTTCGACCCTCTAATGTATTGTGATCCCCCATGACGATAGTTGATTGGATATTCGTGGCTGTGTTATTAGAACCAATAATAGTTGTATTTTGAGCATTGGTTACGGTATTCTTGTAACCATTAATCATAGTTAATTTAGAAACATCCTTCTCTGTCCCAGTCAACGTATTCTGTACACCCAGTAGCTGGGAATAAATTGCCCAATCCGCTTTATTGCCACCGCCGATAGCCATGACAGAACCGCCAGCATATTGGTCAGAAGACTGCATCGCCTTAATGATTTCTTTCTGCGCATCAGAAGCTGATGTCTTATTCCACTTGGTACTAAAAGTTACATTCTCGATAGAATTGGTTACTTCATTCCCGGTCCCCCAAACAAGGGATGCATTGGTATTCTGTGTTCTATTGCCAAATCCTAACACACTATTTGCCATACCAGCTGAATGACTACTTGCAGATGAAGATTCTATGCTATTTAAAGAACCGTAGATAGTTGCACCAAAGTTCTGCGTACCATAACTAGTTGATGTACCTTTATTTGAAATAATCGAAAATGCTCCTGTTACAGCAGACATGGAGCCACTATTATAACTACTTGACCCCAATGTGGTAGAATATACGCTATCATTGAGTGTCATTTTCTTGGCAGGATCTACCTCAATGTCACCCAATTTTCCTACATAGGTATGATCTCCAATCATTACAGAACCTGTACGAGCCATCGTATTTTTCCCAATAGCAAATAGCTCCTGCTAACTTTGTTCCATCTGTTACTCTATATTTTCCCCACGTTGCACTACCAACAGCACCTTGATTAAAATCCAAGAGGTATTCTTTGGTGCCAATACGAGCTGACCATTTCCTTGTTAAATAATCTTGAAAAGAATACTCCCCATCCCAAGCATACGCATTTTCACCAATAGCAATATATCCACTAGTGATTCCATCATGCCCAGTCTGTCCATTCCAAATAGCAAAATCTGCACCTTTTCCTATTTTAATATTAGTATCATCTGGTGCTGGATTGGCCGCTTCAATAGCCATACCGCCAAAACCGGTGAGCATCATGGCAGCCGCTACTACGGCAGTCATACTACGGACCCGTTTATTGCTTTGGCTATGACTTTTGGCAATTTCAGAAACTACGGTATAGCAATGTTTCGCTTTATTCCAAATGACTTTGTAAATATGATTCATGATATACCCTCTCTTTCAATGAATTCAGGGAGTAGGATAGGTTCGTAAAGATTAAGCGAATCCCTAAGCATTTATCCTTTTTTCTTCTGTTCTCGAATCACTTTTGGTCTAACTCTATGCTGACTCTATGCTGGGCTTCCCGACAGGTCTCACTGCAAGCACCGAAATGAACGAATGAGTACGGCTTCCTGCGTATGTACTTCATCCTTGGGCAGTCGTTTCCGATTGGCAGCTACACGGCAGGCTGGCGAGCAATATCTCTGCCAACTTTTTAGCGGAGTAAACTCTTTCCCGCACCATTGACATTTCATACCATGCGCATGCCTCCCCTCCTACACACTATCCACTCCGGAAAATTTTTCTTTTCATGATTTGAGAAAATATCTCTTTTCTCACTTTCCATTTTCTCCGCCGGTGAATAATAATGCTTAAATTCTAATTTAGACAATACTACCGCCCTCCGGTTTCGTCAATGCCTAAACCAATTGATCACTACATGTTAAAACGCTATATGGGGAATGGGTATATTTCTGAAATAGCATCCATTGGATCATTCCTATCTCCCGTGACCTGAGCAACAAAAAAACTGGTGACTCATCACTGAGAGAACCTCCCAGTGATGAGTCACCAGTCACGAATCTTAAAATTCACATTTCCAAAGGCCATGCAGATTGCAATATTCATACACCACGCCATGCGGCACATCAGCAAAGACGGCTTTCGGTTCTTCTCCCGGTTTCAGATAGCGCACTTGGAATCCCTCTTCGGTCACCAAAGCGATCCACTGGATGTAATGGTTTTCCAACATAGGATGCAGCACTTCCCCCACTTGTACGTGAAGGAGATCCCCCTCATGAGTCACCACCGGTACATGTTTTTCCCTGGCTCCATCACTGGTGCCTGCTGTCAGCGGCTGCCATGTTTCGCCACAGCAAGAAACAGCCATGGCTTCGCCGGTTTTGAATAAGAAAGAATCGCAAGATGGGCAATAATAGATATGAAGTGTCATGATACTCTCCTTTCTCTGCAGGTGGCAGAAAAAATTAGGTGACCAGTGACCAGGGATCAGGGATCAGGTGTTAAGGGTTAGGTACTGCACTCTCCCAATCGTAATTCTTGTCCGCTTGCCATGTTCATGGTGAAGCAGACCGCCAGTCGAGCCTCTCTTGTATGATCCCCCAACGGGGGATACACACTAAAAATGATTTTCTTACCCGTCACAGGTCACTTTATCGATATTTCTCTATATCTATATATTACCATATGGTTCGACATTTATCAATGTGCAAAACATAATCGATAAGGAAACACTGACTCAATCGCAGAATCAGATTTCAAATGGATGAAATACCTACTGCTGCAACTGACGCCAGAGTCAGATGTCAGATGTCTAACGTCTGATGTCCGATATCTGATATCCGATGTCTAACGTCTAACGTCTAACGTCTTCCAGTCTCCCAGTCACCAGTCACTAGTCCCCGACCACTACTTCTCCCATTCCAATTCCAGCAGGCGGAAGCGGTGATCCGCGCTGTGCTTCTGCAGAAGATAGATATCCTTTCCCTGCTCTTCATTCTGACGAAGCGCTTCCTCCGCTTCATAGCGGATGTCATTCAGCTGGTCGTCATAGCAGGACGCCTCGATATTCATCATCCGTTCCTGCAGGTCAGTGATCAAAAACTGCTGATAAATGACCATGCCGAGCAGCATGGCCATGATAAGGTAGAGATATTTGCGTTCTCTCCACTGTATTTTCCTTTTCCACTGTTCCATGGAAATCCTATTTCCTCATCATATCATCAATCTTACGCGAGTCATTCAAAAGCGTCAGATGGTCTTTGGTGAATTCGATCCAGAGACGGGCAGCGCGGGAGAGGTAGCGGCCCTTCTTCCAGATGGCATAGAGGTGATGCGTCATGCGCGGCTCTGTCATCACACGGGTGACGACCTTGCTTTCCTCGCTGTTTGCCGGGCACAGACGCGACGGCAGGATCGCGACGCCAAGACCGCTTGCGACCGTCTGCAGCATCAGCTCACGCTGGCTCGTCTCGAATACGATCTTCGGCGTGAAGCCGATCTTTTTGCAGTTCGACATGATGTCATCATGCATATTGAAATCATCGCGGTACAGCACGAGCGGATAGTCTGCGAGCAGCTTCATCGGGACGACAGGGTGCTCTTCGAGCGGATAGCCCTTCGGCATGACGACGCACATCTCATCCTCCGAAAGGAAGAAGGACTCGAATTCATTATTCGGAATGGTGCAGATGATGCCGACGTCGATGACCCCCTCCTGGACAGAGGTCTCGATGACCTTCGAACCGTGCTCATAGAGCTTGATGGCGATCTGCGGATAGTTCTTCTTGAATTCGCCCAGAAGCTTTGCAAAGACATGCGCATCTGTGATCGGCGGCAGCCCGATCTCGATGGTATCCTGCTTCAGGTTGAATTCATTTTCAAAATCCGACTTCAGATGTTCAAAAATAAAAAGACACCGCTTCGCATAGTTCAGGAAAATGGTCCCCGGCGCTGTGATCTCTACCGTCTTTGCGTTGCGGATGAAAAGCACGACCCCCAGCTCATCCTCCAGCGACTTGATCATGCGGCTGATGGCGGACTGGGAAATATGAAGATTGCGCGCTGCTTTCGAGAAGCTCTTCTGTTCAGCGACTTCCATGAAATATTTCAGATGACGATAATCCATTGTGATCCTCCATGAAAGAGTAAAAAGAAAGGTAAGAGGGGGCATCTTCAGGATGAGTCCGTGGGGCGGGCTACGATCCCATGCCGGAGAAGCTCCGCCGGTTCCAAGGGGCATGATGCTCAGCATAAAAAAGCAGTGCGCTCATCAGCTGCTCTTACTCTCTTTCTCCATCTCATTTTCTTGTGAAATCCATATCTTTATTCTATAATAGAAATGTATCTATTCGGGATGCCCTGGAAATGTCCATGGTCTATGACTTAGTATAGAATAAAGTGAATCCATCTATGCAAAATTATCATAAAACCATTGTACCTAATTTTCAGGTATCTTGCAAGGGAAGAGTAAAGGCAAAGGGATAAAAGCCAAGTGACTGATGAGCAGGGATCCGTGGCCGGAAAGGCGCCGCCTTCCTCATCCTTCATCTCCTCTGCTCCCCTTGAACAGATTTCCCATACAAAGGAGTGTTGATCTGTGAGAAATGTAAAAACAATGGATGGCAACACAGCTGCCGCGTATATTTCCTACGCATTCACAGAAGTAGCTGCTATTTATCCGATCACCCCTTCCTCGCCGATGGCGGAAGAAGTGGATGAATGGGCCGCTCACGGCAAGAAGAACATTTTCGGTGACACCGTACATGTCGTCGAGATGCAGGCAGAAGGCGGCGCAGCCGGCGCATTCCACGGCTCTTTGCAGAGCGGTGCGCTGACTACCACCTATACGGCATCTCAGGGCATGCTGCTCATGGTGCCGAACATGTACAAAGTCGCAGGCGAATTGCTCCCGGGCGTTTTCCACATCGCAGCGAGAGCTCTTGCAAACCACGCACTCTCCATCTTCGGTGACCATCAGGACGTCATGAGCGCACGTGCGACGGGCTGCGCGATGCTGGCAGAAGCGAATGCCCAGGAGATCATGGACCTCGCAGGCGTTGCCCATCTTGCTGCCATCAAAGGCCGCGTACCTTTCATCAATTTCTTCGACGGCTTCCGCACGAGCCATGAGATCCAGAAGGTCGAGGTCATGGGCTATGAAGAGCTCGCTCCGCTCATCGACCAGAAAGCCCTTGCGGACTTCAGAGCCCGCGCTCTCAATCCGGATCATCCGGTCATCCGCGGCACCGCAGAAAACCCGGACGTTTACTTCCAGCACTGCGAAGCAGCGAACCCCTTCTACAATGCCCTCCCGGACATCGTTCAAGGCTACATGGATGAGATCTCCAAGATCACCGGCAGAAGCTACCATCTCTTCGACTACTACGGCGCAGCCGATGCTGACCGCATCATCATCGCGATCGGCTCTGTCACCGACATCTGCAAGGACGTCACCGATGCGCTCAATGCCAACGGCGAAAAAGTCGGCGTGCTGAATGTACACCTCTACCGCCCATTCTCTGTCAAGCACTTCCTTGACCAGATCCCATCGACCGTCAAGAAGATCGCCGTCCTCGACCGCACCCGTGAACCGGGCGCCATCGGCGAACCACTCTACCTGGATGTCGTATCTGCGATCGCCTCTTCCGGCCGCGCCATCAAAGTCTGCGGCGGCCGCTACGGCTTAGGCTCGAAGGACGTCATTCCGGAAGACATCATGGCTGTCTATGAACACCTGAAGGAAGAGACCCCGCGCCACAACTTCACGCTCTCCATCAAAGACGACGTGACGAACCTCTCCCTCGCTCCGCTCCCGGTACCGGAAGTCCCGTCCAAGCTCGTCTCCTGCAAATTCTGGGGCTTCGGCTCTGACGGCACCGTCGGTGCGAACAAGAGCGCCATCAAGATCATCGGCGACCACACCGACCTCTATGCACAGGGCTACTTCGCCTATGACTCCAAGAAATCCGGCGGCGTCACCATCTCCCATCTGCGCTTCGGCCCAGATCCGATCAGAAAGCCTTACCTCATCCGCAAGGCTGACTACATCGCCTGCCACCGTCCGTCCTACATCTATAAATACGACCTTCTCCGCGGCTTCAAGCCGGGCGGCATCTTCCTTCTGAACTCCCCATGGAGAAAAGAAGATCTGGACCGCGTCCTGCCGGCAGCCATGAAACGGAAGCTCGCTGCCCTCAAAGCAAAATTCTACATCATCGATGCCTTTGAGATTGCAAAGAACATCGGTCTCGGCGGCCGCATCAATATGATCATGCAGTCTGCCTTCTTCCACCTCACCCACATCATTCCTGATGCAGATGCCGTGAAGTACCTGAAAGACTCCAACGAAAAATCCTACGGAAGAAAAGGCCAGAACGTCGTCGACATGAACAACAAAGCTGTCGACGCCGGTATGGAAGGCATCGTCGAAGTCGAAGTGCCATCTGAATGGGAACATGCGACCACCGGCGGCTCCATCGCCAAGGTCAGCCGTCCGGACTTCGTCAAGAACGTCTGCGACGTCATGAACCGTCAGGAAGGCGACGACCTCCCGGTTTCCACCTGGAAAGGCATCGAAGACGGCACCTTCCCGTCCGGCACCTCCCAGTACGAACGTCCATCGGCAGCCATCATGATCCCGGAATGGATCCCGGAAAACTGTATCGGCTGTAACCAGTGCGGCGTCGTCTGCCCGCATGCTGCCATCCGTCCATTCCTCGTCACCGAAGACGAAGCAGCGAATGCGCCGGAAGGCTTCATCGTCAAAGACTTCAGAGGCCCGGTCAAAGGACTCAAGTACCGCATCGTTGTCGATCCGGAAGACTGCTACGGCTGCGGCATCTGCGCGAATACCTGCCCGGCTCCGAAGAAAGCCCTCGTCATGCAGCCAGCAGAGACAGAGCTCCCCAAGCAGAACCTTTGGGACTATGCAAAGAGCCTCCCGGCCAGAGACAATCCGCTCGGCAAAAAGAACCTCAGAAGCGCCATGTTCGAACCGACCTACTTCGAATTCTCCGGTGCCTGCGCAGGCTGCGGCGAGACCCCATACATCAATATGGTCACCCGTCTCTTCGGCGACCGCATGATGATCTCCAATGCGACCGGCTGCTCCTCCATCTACGGCGCAAGCTCCCCGTCCATGCCATATACCAAGAACAGCAAGGGACAGGGACCGGCTTGGGCGAACTCCCTCTTCGAAGACAACGCGGAATATGGCCTCGGCATGCACCTCGGTGAAGCGAAACTCAGAAGCCGCCTGACCGAAAAGCTCGAAGCTCTCCTCCCGGCAGCAGAAGGCGATGTCAAGGCCGCCATGAAAGAATGGCTCGCCAAGAAAGACCTCGGCGAAGGCACGAGGGACCGCGCCGACAAGCTCGATGCGGCCCTCACCGCTGCAGTTTCTACCCATCCGGAATACAAAGAACTGCTGGATCTCAAGGATCATTTCGTCAAGAAATCCCAGTGGATCTTCGGCGGCGACGGCTGGGCATACGACATCGGCTTCGGCGGCCTCGATCAGGTCCTCGCTTCCGGCGAAGATGTGAATGTCCTCGTCCTCGATACCGAAGTCTACTCCAATACCGGCGGACAGTCCTCCAAGTCCACTCCGGCTGCTGCCATCGCCAAATTCGCAGCCTCCGGCAAGAAGACCAAGAAGAAAGACCTCGGCATGATCGCCGTCTCCTACGGCTACATCTACGTCGCACAGATCGCCCTCGGCGCTGATATGAATCAGGCCTTCAAAGCCATCAGCGAAGCAGAAGCTTATCCGGGACCGTCCCTCATCATCGCCTATGCTCCATGCATCAACCACGGCCTCAAAGCCGGCATGGGCAAATCCTCCGAAGAAGAGAAACGCGCCGTCGAATGTGGCTACTGGTGCAACTGGCGCTACAACCCAGAGCTTCTGGAACAGGGCAAGAATCCATTCCACCTCGACAGCCGCGAACCGAAAGGCAACTTCCGCGACTACCTCATGGGCGAAGTCCGCTTCGCATCTCTGGCGAAGCTCTTCCCAGACAAAGCGGAAGAACTCTTCGAAAAGACCGAACGCGATGCCAAACAGCGCCGTGAAAACTACGTCCGCATCCAGAAATCCTATGACCAGGAGATCGCAGATCGCAAAGCCAAAGAAGAAAAATAATTCTCACACTGCGTAATACGAAAGCGTAAACAAAGGGGCCGCTGACTCAAAGAGTCAGCGGCCCCTTTTCGCGTGGGACTTCCGGGATAAAGAGTGACTAGTCACTAGTGACTGGTGACTAGTCACTGGTGACTGGTGACTGGTGACTGGTGACTTGAATACTGCTTTCGGGCATCGCCATCATCTATACTCCACGGCATTTCTATATTTTATGCGCCGCACCACCTCATACCCGAACTCATTTTCTTCTTGCATCTTACGCGAGACTATGGCATAATAGTCTGCGTCAACGATTTATGGGCGATTAGCTCAGCTGGGAGAGCGTCTGCCTTACAAGCAGAATGTCAGCAGTTCGATCCTGTTATCGCCCACCATACTGAAAAGTTCCACGTGCTTTGTGCCGTGGGATTTTTTATTGCCTTTTCCCTTTTCTCTCTACAGTCATTTAACCTCCTGCATCCGCGACTCACTACATTTTGTGCGTCGCTTTGCTCCTTCAAAATGTGTTCGCTGCGGAACCAGTTCGATCCTGTTATCGCCCACCAAAAAGAAAGCGTCATGTGCTTCGCGCCGTGATGCTTTTTTCTTGCCCTTTCCCTCCCACCTTATTTATCATTTAACCTCCTGCATCCGCGCTCACGATCATTTGCGCGTCGCTTTGCTCCTTCAAATGATGTTCGCTGCGGAACCAGTTCGATCCTGTTATCGCCCACCATACTGAAAAGTTCCACGTGCTCGCGCCGTGGGATTTTTTATTGCCATTTTTACTGAGAAGTGACTAGAGATTAGGGATTGGGGGTGCAAAGTGACTAGTGACTTGTGACTGGTAGCTAGGGATTAGTGGCTAGGGATTAGGGATTGGGGATTAGGAGTGACTGGTGACTGGGATTTCTCCGCTCAGGATGACGAAATGCGCCGCGCCTTCCCCGCCCTACCCTCAGAACCTATAGAACCTGCTGAACCTCTTTCCCAATGAAATCAAAGGGCAACTCGCCCGATGAGCTAACCCCGAACCTTGAACCCTAAACCCCATTCATCTTTTTCTAATCAAATTCCCCCTTGCAAAGCACTGCGAGATTTGATATTATAATGCACGTACTCACGTACAGATTCCTGAATAGCTCAGCCGGTAGAGCGCGTGACTGTTAATCACGATGTCGCAGGTTCGAACCCTGCTTCAGGAGCCAGTGGCCTGTTCGTCAAGCGGTTAAGACACCGCCCTTTCACGGCGGGTTCGGGGGTTCGAATCCCCCACAGGTCACCATGGGCGATTAGCTCAGCTGGGAGAGCGTCTGCCTTACAAGCAGAATGTCAGCAGTTCGATCCTGTTATCGCCCACCAAAAGAAAGCATCACGTGATCTGCTCCGTGGTGCTTTTTTCTTGCCCTTTCCCTTTTCCCTCATTTGTGATTCCCACTGCCCTTAAAAAATCTATTGCATCTCACCCCCTAAAGGGGTATAATACGTAAACACATGGGGCATTAGCTCAGCTGGGAGAGCGCAAGGTTCGCAATCTTGAGGTCAGGGGTTCGATCCCCCTATGCTCCACCAATAAAAAAACGATTCATGGCATGACTCCATGGATCGTTTTTTATTGCTCTAAAATCCGCAGTGCCTCTCTTTTATGATGCACCGCGCTTCTATTTCTCATTCACTGAATCATCGGCAGTGTCGATCCACCGACAGGAATGATGTAAACGCTCGCCTTCGCTCCCCTCTTTTCCAGCGCCTGATCGACAGCCTGCTGGAGGTCATGGAAAGGCACCATATTCGCTTTCCTGACAAGGGCATCGTCCATATCGGTCACGAGATAGATGGTACATTTCTGCTGCACAAGGCCGAGCGCCGCCGATTTGTGACCACCGAGCTCGAAGTGCTCGTGAATGGCCGCGATGCGTTCTTCCGGTGTCGGATAGCTCTCGATCCAGCGGGCGAAGGGCGCGCTGCCGTAGCCTTCGTGGCAGGATGCGGCAACGATCATGATACCGCCCTCTTTCACAGCGTGCTTCGCGTTATCGATGGATTTCTGTGCCTGATAGAGATTGATATCCTTCGGATAGCCGCCAGTAGAAACGATGACAACGTCAGCCGGTTTCTTGATATCCACTCTGTAGAGGCCATCCAGGAAACGGCAGGCGTCACGATGCGCTGCGACGGGATCTCCGGCTGCGGCATAGGCGATCTTCTTATGATCGTCCAAGACTACATTCACGATGAAATCGGCAGGACAGTACGCTGCCGTTTCTTCGATGTCCTCGCGCACAGGATTTCCATCGAGATGCCCCGCATACGCACCGGGGCGGATCATATTTCTGTGATTCGACTGGATCGAGGCAAGCGAAGCGCAGCCCGGCATGATGGCTTTCATGCCGCCGGAATAACCGGCGAAGTAGTGGTACTCGACATTGCCGAGAAGGATGCGGCGGTCGGCTTCGGCAACCGTGCGGAAGATATCGACGGAGGTCCCATTCCTGCAGGTGCCAAGATGCACGCAGTCTTCCGGATCGCTGTCAATGCATTTCACTTTGTGATACGCCCATTCACCGGCAAGGCGCTCTCGTTCCTCTTCTGTCAGATGGCGATGGGAGCCCAGTGCAAAGACGACGGTGATATCTTCCTCGCGAATTCCCGCAGCTTCCAGCTCTTGCAGGACACAGGGGATCAGAAGCCAGGAAGGCACGGGGCGCGTAACGTCGCTCGTGATGATAACGACCTTTTCCCCCGCCTTCACGATCTCAGAGAAGCGCGCCGAGGAAATCGGATGAGCAAGCGCCCGGCGGATTTCCTCTTCTTCGATATCTGCCTCTTCGCAAGGATGAGGGAGGAGTTCTTTCACCGGATGGCTGTCATCTACATGAAAGGAAATGTAGTCTTTGAAGTATTTGATACTGAAATCCATGGTTTGCCTCCTTATACATGAGAAATGAAGGCAGCGGCTTCGCCGCCCTATAAAAACGGGCGATGTTCCTAGGGAAACACTGATTAAATCGTTGTCAGATTTTACTCTTGAATTTTTTATGCATAGCGAGGAATAACCTGACGCGAATAGCGAGCTATTTAAGGAAGGTTATGACGAAGCTATGTATAAAAATTCTTGTAAAATCTGACTCTGCGATTGAATCAGCGTTTCCCTAGCTCTTTTCTTCCATTATAGCGTTCTAGGATGATATAGCGAATATCAAGTAGGCATGAGTAAGTATGGACATCATGCATTCATTCGATAGAAGAGCGGAGATTAGGGATTGGGGATTAGGGATTGGGGATTAGGGATTGGGGATTAGACGTCAGACTTCGAACTGCTGACTTCTGACGTCCGACATCTAAAGTCTCTTAGTCTAACGTCTCAAGCGGATATCGCCATTATTTATACTTCGCGGCGCTTCCATATTTTTATGCGCCGCACCACCATTTCTCATTTCTCATTTCTCATTCCATCGAGGCTTTCAAACGTAATCAAGTGGCGAGCCGCCCCGGAGGGCTCTCCAAATCCCATATTTCCCTCTTGACAACTTCCCCGCCCCGTTCTATAATCCAATCATACGAAACAAGCGATGATGAAGAAGGGTGCTTGAATCTTTTTCAGAGAGACAGCGGTCGGTGTGAGCTGCCAAAGGGACAAGGACTTTCCACTTCGGAGATAAAGATGAAGAATCTTTCGGGATCTGCCCGTTACAGGAGACTAAAGATGGCCGGAAGGCAATTTGGGTGGTATCGCGGGTGCTCTCGTCCCTTTGAGGATGGAGGGCGTTTTTTATTATCCGTATACTGACTGATGCACCGGTTAAATTGGGTGGTACCGCGAGAAAAGAGAAGCTCGTCCCATGGGACGTCTTCTCTTTTTGTGTTTTTTTAGGAGTTTTTTATGAAACGAGTCTATAACTTTAACGCCGGTCCCTCCCCCATGCCTTTGGAAGTTTTGGAGGCGATGAAAAATGACCTCACCGATTTCAAAGGAACGGGCATGGGCATCACAGAGATCAGTCATCGTTCGAAGGAATTTCAGGACATGCTGGATGAGACGAAGGCTCTTCTCCGCGAGCTGATGCACCTTGATGATGACTACGAGATCGTATTCATCCAGGGCGGCGGCACGATGCAGTTCCTGATGACGGCGTATAATTTCCTTCATACCCGCGCCGCCTATGCCGACACCGGAGTGTGGGCGCACAAAGCAAGAAATTCTGCTGCCTTTTTCGGAGAAGCCTATGATGCCAATTCCGCAGCGGACAGAAATTACTCCTACATCCCCGACACCTATGAGGTGAAGCCGGGGACGGACTACCTGTACCTTTGTGCCAACAATACGATCTACGGCACAGAGTACTGGAAATTCCCAAAGGTCAATGTACCTCTTATCTGCGACATGTCGTCAGATATTCTCTCCCGCGACATCGATTTTGGCCAGTTCGACATGATCTGGGCGGGCATCCAGAAGAACCTTGGCGCGGCAGGCGTGGCGCTCGCGATCCTGAAGAGATCTCTCCTCGCCACGGCACGGACGGATATACCGGAATTTCTTCAGTATCAGACCTTCGTCAAGAAGGACTCGACCTTCAATACACCGCCGGTCTTCTGCATCTACTCGCTGAACCGCATGCTCCACTGGATCAAAAACATGGGCGGCCTTCCTGCCATCGAAGAAAGAAACAAGGTCAAGGCCCGGCTCATCTATGATGTGATCGATACGAGCGATGGCTTCTACAAAGGTCATGCCGAAAAAGAAGCCAGAAGCCGCATGAATGTGACCTTCAATCTGGCGAATGCCGAGATGGAGGCCGACTTCGCAGCCAAGGCAAAAGCCAATGATTTCATCGGTGTCAAAGGTCATCGACTGGTCGGCGGCCTCCGCGTCTCTCTCTACAATGCCGTCACACCGGAAGCGGCAGAGGCTCTAGCTGACTTTATGAAAGAATATCTGAGAGTGAATGGATAAAAGTGACTAGGGATTAGGGATTAGGGATTGGGAGTGACTGGTGACGAGTGACTGGAATACTATTTTCGGGCATCGCCCTATTTATACTCCGCGGCGCATTTCGTCATCCTGAGCGGAGTGAAATGTCGGATGTTCGATAATGTAAAGGCGGAACAGTGAGAACTGAGTCGAAGGATCTGGCGCCGCACCGCCATCCCTCATTCCTAATTTTCCTGAACACCAAGCATCATACCGCTGCATTTAATATAAGGAGCAAAAACTATGTTTAGAATTTTCATCACAGCAGACGTTGCCAAAGAAGCGAAAGAAATCCTGGAAAAAGAATTTATCGTCGACATTCAGCCGAATATGAAGGAAGAAGAGCTGTGTCAGGTGATCGGAGACTATGATGCCATCATCACAAGAAGCCAGACGAAGGTCACCAAGGCCGTCATCGATGCCGCCAAGAATCTGAAGGTCATCGGCCGCGCCGGTGTCGGCATCGACGGCATCGATATCGCCGAAGCCACCAAGAAGGGCATCACCGTCGTGAATACGCCGGAATCGAATACGATCGCAGCCTGCGAGCACACCATCGCCCTCATGCTCTCGATGACCCGTCATATCCCACAGGCGCACCAGTCCATCATGGAAGGCCGCTGGGACAGAAAGAGCTTCACCGGCATCCAGCTCCTGAATAAGACTGTCGGCATCATCGGTGTCGGCCGCGTCGGCTCAAATGTGGCCAAACGCCTGCAGGCATTCAATATGAAAACCATCGGCTACGATCCCTACATCACCTTAGAGCGCGGCAAACAGCTCGGCGTCGAGCTTGTCGATCTGGACACCCTCCTCAAAGAGTCCGACTACATCACCCTACATACCCCGCTCACGGATGAGACGCGCGGCATGATCGGAGAAAAAGAACTCGCTAAAATGAAAGATGGTGTCCGCCTTGTCAATGCGTCCCGCGGCGCTGTCGTCGATATCAAAGCACTCGCCGATGCACTGAAATCCGGCAAAGTGGCCGGAGCCGGCATCGATGTATGGCCGAATGAACCGCTGAAGCCGGAAGACAATCCATTCCTTGGCATGACGAATGTCGCACTCACCCCGCACCTCGGTGCGTCCACGAAGGAAGCGCAGGCCGGCGTCGCCACTGACGTCGCCATCGGCGTCGCGCAAGCGCTCCACGGTGAACCGGTCGCTACCGCAGTCAATGCGTCCCCGATCACGAAAGCTACCCTGCATGTCATCCAGCCGTACTTCAACCTCTGCGAACGCATGGGCAACATCGCCATCGATCTCGCAGGCGGCCGCATTTCCACCGTCAATATCGAATACACCGGTGAACTCACAGATACCGAGACCGCACCGCTCACCACGGCTGTCCTGAAGGGTCTCCTCTCACCGGTCCTCCAGCAGACCGTCAACTTCGTCAACGCCCGCGGCATCGCAGAGGAACGCCACATCGATGTCCGTGAAGTGAAAGCGAAAAAAGGTCACTACTATACGAATACCATTTCCCTCACCATCGACACCGACAAGGGTACACACCGCATCACAGGCTCCCTCTTTGACCGCAAGGATGCCAAGATCGTCTCCCTCGACCATTTCCGCGTAGACTTCGAACCGAAGGGCTGCATCATCATCGCTCCGCATGAAGACAAGCCGGGCATGATCGGTCAGGTCGCTTCCGTCCTTGGCAGTGCAGGCATCAATATCAACGGCATGCAGGTCGGCGCTTCCGCAGACAAGGGCACGAATGTGATGGCCGTCGCCGTCGATAAAGATATCCCGACTGCGGTCCTCCCTGCCCTCATGAACATCGATGGCATTCACGATGTGAAGGTCATTCATTGCGAACATTGATGGTTCCAAGTTCAGATGGATGGGTTCAAGGTGGAAAGCGGGGATAAGTGACTAGTGACTAGTGACTAGTGACTAGTGACTAGTGACTAGTGACTAGTGACTAGTCACTGGTGACTGGTGACTGGTGACTGGTGACTGAAATGCCACCTTCGGGCATCGCCCCATATATATTCGCGGCGAAGCCGCCACCACACCTCTGAACCTTGAACCCTGAACCTTGAACCCCCAAAAAGGAGACTCTCTCATGATCCGTATCATTCTTCTTCGCCACGGAGAGACTACGTGGAATATCGAAGGCCGCTACCAGGGACAGGAAGACACGCCGCTTTCCCCCCGCGGCATAGAGCAGGGAAAAGCGGCTGCGCTCGCCCTCAAGGACATCCATATCGACCGCGCGATCTCCTCGCCCCTGTCCCGCTCTCACGACACCTGCCGCTTCGCTGCGGACTACCATCATCTTCCCGTCGCCAAAGACCCGCGCCTCACGGAGATCAGCCACGGCCTGTGGGAAGGCATCCACGCTGAAGAGATCGAAGCGCGCTATCCGGAAGAATTTCACCTCTGGCACACCCACCCTGAACGCGTGCAGATGCCCGAGGGGGAAAATCTCGAAGACGTCAGAAAACGCGCCCGTGAAGCCTTCGATGAATATGCCAGAAGCTATGATGGTGAGACTGTCCTCGTCTGCGCACACGACGCCGTGAACAAAGCGATCCTCTGTGACCTGCTGGGGCTTCCTATGAGCCATTTCTGGCAGATCAAACAGGACAATGCCTGCATCAACGTCATCGAGTGTGACCACGGCATCTGGCGTCTCGTCACCTTGAATACCACGACCCATCTGGGCTACCTCGTCAGCGGCATCGAGCAGAAGGGGCTGTAGTGATGGTTCCGGTCGTCGGGTTCAGGGGATTCCAGGGAAAAGACGAGGAGATATCAGACTCCCGTATCGTCATTTCGAGCGAAGCGAGAAATCTTCCTTGCAGACCGATAAACGATGCACTTGAGACGCATTTCCCCACTCTCTTTCATGCCGCCAGTGCCCTATCCGCCCCTTCTGGGCACCTTCCCCTCGAGGGGAAGGCTGACGATACGAGGGAACCTGCTATCAAGAGCCCTTCGGGCATCGCCAGTATTTATACTTCGCGGCGCTTCCATATTTTATGCGCCGCACCACCATTTCTCATTTCTAATTTCTCATTTCTCATTCGAGCAAAGCTTTCATCCGCCATCCATGGGCGAGGCGCCCACGAGCTAACCCCGCCCCCTCAAACCGCAGCCTTCGCTGCGGTTTTTCTTGACTTTCTCCCGAAATAGTGTAATATGTAGGAAGCATTAAAAAGTGTATACTTATTAGCGAGGCACAAGCGCTCGCAGAAGGAGAATCACATGGAATTTTTTATCGATACCGCTGATGTGGAAGCCATCCGCAAAGCCAATGATATGGGATTTATTTCCGGCGTCACCACGAATCCGTCTCTGATCGCCAAGGAAGGCAAAGACTTCCACGCCACCATCAAAGAGATCGCCTCCATCGTGGATGGCCCGATCTCCGCAGAAGTCCTCGCCGATGATGCGGAAGGCATGATCGCAGAAGGCAAAGTCCTCGCTGCCCTTGACCCGCATGTCGTCGTCAAGATCCCGATGACCGCAGAAGGCATGAAAGCGGTGAAGGGTCTCGCAAAGGCCGGTATCCGCACCAATGTCACCCTGATCTTCTCTGCCAACCAGGCCCTGCTCGCTGCGCGCGCCGGTGCTTCCTTCGTTTCCCCCTTCGTCGGCCGCATTGATGACATCGGATGGGACGGCGTCGAACTGATCCAGACCATCTCCGAGATCTTCGAGCTTCACGGCATCGAGACGAAGATCATCGCTGCCTCCATCAGAAAACCGCAGCACATCACCCAGTGCGCTCTCGCCGGTGCTGACATCGCGACCGTCCCCTTTCAGGTCCTCATGGATGCGTTGAAGCACCCGCTGACCGACAACGGCATTGCCCGCTTCAAGGCTGACTGGGCTGCCGCTCACATGAAATAATTGAGGATTTCGGTTATAATAAAAGGAGTTGCCAAGAGGCAGCTCCTTTTTCGTAGTCTTTTTTACTGGTCTGAACCAGCAAGGATTTTTCAAATATACGATCCCTATGTCTATCAATCTTTCTCATCTCAAAAAGCTGATCGCGACAATGATCCCGATCCTGATCGCCCAAGTCTCCACCGTCGGCATGAACTTCATGGACTCGACCATGTCCGGTCACGTCAGTGCAAATGATCTGGCCGGCGTCTCCATCGGCGCCAGTCTCTTCCTTCCCATCCAGACGACCGCGATGGGCCTTCTCACCGCGGCGACACCGATGGCCGCACAGCTCATGGGGAAGAAAGAAAAGGAGAGCATCCCGATGATCATCCGCACGGGACTCTACCTCGCACTCCTGCTTTCTTTCCTTTTCGCCCTTCTCTACTACCTCCTCATCGATACAGTCCTCGAAGGGCTTTCCCTTGCCCCCGCAGTTTCCTCCATCGCCAAGGACTACATGCTCGCACTTGTGGGCGCATTCCTTTTTGAAATGCTCGCGATGCCGCTGCGCTCACTGACCGACACGGTGGGAGCGACGACGATCTCCATGCGTCTCTTCCTCCTCGCCCTCCCGGTGAACGGCCTTCTGAACTACGCCTTCATCTTCGGGAAATGGGGAGCTCCCGCCCTGGGCGGTGTCGGAGCCGGCATTGCGACTCTTCTGACCTACGTCTTTCTTGTCCTGCTCTTTCTTGCTGTCATCCTGTCTCAGAAGCCATTCATGGGCCGCGCGCTCTTTTCCTCACCGGAAAGCCGCCTCTTCGTCTGGAAAGAGTACATGGCACTCGGCATCCCGAATGCGCTTGGTGTCTTCATGGAAACGAGCCTCTTCGGCTTCATCATCGTATTCATCACGAAATTCGGCACAGAAACCATCGCGGCGCATCAGGCAGCGCTCAATTTCTCCGGTATCATCTACATGATCCCCATGAGCTGCTCCATGGCGATGACCATCCTCGTCGGCTACGAGGTCGGAGCGCGCCGCTATGACCTTGCCCGCGAATACTCCCGGCTGGGGCTCCTCACCACACTCACCGGCGCAGCCATCACCATCACCGCGACGCTCCTTTTTCGCAAGGAGATCATTTCCCTCTACAGCACGGATCCTGCCGTCATTGCGCTTGGCAGCCTCTTTCTTGTCTACTGCGCCGGATGGCAGCTCTTCGATGACATCGCGGCTCCCATTCAGGGGATCCTGCGCGGCTATAAGGACGCGAAAGTTCCCTTCTTCCTCATGCTCATCGCCTACTGGTTCGTTTGCTTCCCCTCCGGTCTTTTCTTCGACTACGTCCTCTCCCACGGTCCCGAGTCCTACTGGCAGTGCATCGACCTTGGCGTCGGCACCTCGGCCCTGCTCCTCATGGGACGGCTGTGGTGGATAGAGAGGAAAGTGACTAGGGATTAGGGATTAGGACTCTGCGCTTGAATCAGTGTTTCCCTAGTCCTGTCTCCTCCTTTGGTGCTACAATAGTATCAAAGGAGGTCTTTTTATGAAACGAATTTCTCTTTTACTCATGTCCCTCATCTTCTGCCTCAGCGTCCTTGTTCCCGCGAAGGCGGCCGATCCGGCTGTGAATCGAAGTCTGGGATACTTCGAGAATACGCGCACCGTGCTCCTGCTACGGGCGCGATACAGAAGCGGTGAGGAAGCCGCTGCCTACGTGAACCGCGAAATGGAAAGGATCTTCCGCTATCCGTATTACCGCACCCTGGATCCGAGCGCGTACGAGGCTGACCTCTACTCGACCTCCCAGATGAAGGAGCTCGCTGAAAAAGCAAATGCAGACATCGTCGTCATGCCTGTCATCACGGAGTGGCGGCAGGTTGTCTATCACCGCTCCTTATTCTGCGACGCTGATGACATCGTAGAGACACGCGCCGTCTTCGATATCTATTCCTATAAGAAAGGGGAGCCGTCCGTCCGCGATGACCGCGCGACCTACTGGAACAGCGAAGAGGAGGGCACCGTCAGGAATCGCTATATCTTCGATGACCTCATGCAGGATATCCTGAAGACCTTCCCCTACCGCCGCGTACCGACGGATATTGCAAGAAATCTCACCGGTGATCCCGATCGGACCCCACTCGCAAAGATGGGAAAATAGATCGCACTCCGATGGAGCCAAGATGAGCCCATGGGACGCTAAGCCTGCGCTCCAGCAAAAACAGGGGCTGTGAAGAAATGAATCCTCATTTCTTCACAGCCCCTGTTTACTTTGCTTTCATTTGGTTCAGGGTTCAAGGTTCAAGGTTCAGGTGGCGGCTTCGCCGCCTTTTTTTAGAAGATGGTATTCTCGTATCGCAGCCTTCCCCTCTAGGGGAAGGTGCCCCGCAGGGGCGGATAGGGTGACTATGGCATGAAAGACAGCTGGGATAAGGTTTCCCGGTCACTCCTATGAGAGCTGCAAGTCCCCCGCGGCAGATTGAACGCGAAAATGAGATGATCGTTATTTCACATCGCCTGTTTTTTATACTTCAAAATATTTTTTCATATAATCCACGAAGATCTTGACAGGCGTAGACTGGAGCATGGCCTGCTTGAAGATGAGGTGGCTCGGGCGCAGGATCGGGCGCTTCTGGCGGTCGTAGATCATTTCGCGATTGACATTCGGCGTACACTTCGGGAGAAGGTCTGCCGGGATGAGCGACTGTCCAAGGCCATGATTCACGATCTCTACGCAGGTGAGACAGTCAGAAACGGTCAGCAGAAAATGCGGAGATTCGGAGAAATTCTGACGCCACCAACGGCTTCTCAGCTCATCCAGCGACGGGTCACTGCGATAGCGAATGGACGGCTGGTTCGGCAGGGTATCGTAGTCGATCTTCTGTGCAGAGATGAGATAGAGCGGTGCATCCTCGAGAAGAATGTCCGCATCAGGCCATTCCTGATTGCCGCGAACGATGGCCAGATGGATATCCTCCTTCTTGACCAGCTTCGTCAGGCGGTCGCTCGTATCCGTCGTGAGCGAGATCTCGATGTCATTGTACTCATCGACGAAGCCCTTCAGAATGGCCGGCATGTGCGACTGCGCGAAGGACTGGCTCGCACCGATGCGCAGCACGCCGGAAATGGTATTCGGCTCATGCGTCACGAAGTTCTTCATGTCTTGATACTGCTGCAGTTCTTTTTCGGCAAAGGAGAAAAGGCGATTTCCCGCATCGGTGAAATGGACGCCCTTATTGGTGCGAATAAAAAGCGGACAGCCGATCTCTTTTTCCATCTGGCTCAAGCGATACGTCAAAGACGGCTGGGTCATAAACAGCCGCTTGGCGACCTTATTGATGCTGCGTTCTTCTCGAAGATAGATCAGAATCTTCCAATCCGTGTTATTCATGGCACTACCCCTTGCGCGGCACGCGCGCCTACTTGATATAAAATAATTTTATTACAGTATATCACGTTGGACGTGTGATTGCTATAGGGGAATGGGATCGGAAGAGAGGTAAACAGTTCGGGGTGAGCCCGTGGGGCGTGTCACCAGTCACTCGGCGCTAGCCACTAGCTACCAGCCCCTATACCAATTCCCTCGGCAGGCTCGCAAGCAGTCTGTCCCTTTCTTTATAGTCCGGCAGATAGGTCTCCATCCGTGCATAGAAGTCGGGACCGTGACCGGCTGCGAAGAGGTGGCAGAGCTCATGGACGACGACAGCCTCGATGCATTCCTTCGGCTTTGTGACAAGGTCGAGGGCGAAGGAAAAGCGCCCCGTCACTCTCCGGCAGGAGCCCCAGCGGCTTTTCATGACGCGGATCGTGACCCCGGTGATCCGACTCTCCGGGATCGCCATGCGCTTTGTCCATATTTCAAGCTGCTTTTCGATCTCCCCAAGAAGGAGACGCTTCATGCCTGCCTTGAATACCTTCTCACGCTCCCTCTGTTTTGTCCGAAGGACCAGCTGCAGTTCTCCGCCGGAAGCGATGCCTGCCTCGTCGCGTGGCCCGAGGCAGACCTGCAAGGGATACGCCTTTCCGAAGACATGGTGGATCTCTCCTGTGACATATTGAAATTTGATTTTCTCCGGCACCAGCGCCATGTACTTCGTAAGCCATGCGGTCTTTCCCGCGACGAAGTCACGGATCTCCCGCTCCGAGACCCTCCGCGGCGCCGTCACCTCGACAGATCCTCCCTCCCGCACGCGAAGATAGATGCGGCGGATGGGTTTTCGGATCACCCGCACCTCATAGCCCGTCGCAGGGTCGATGAATGTTGTCATGATGCCCTCGTCTCTATAGAACAGAAAAAACTCATAGGTTCAACAGGGGTGATAGGTGGAACAGGCGCAACGGGAATGGAGCGACCCGTAAGGAAACGCCGCGAAATTTTCGTTGAACCTGTCACGCCTTCAAAGCCTGATGAGCCTATGAGGTCAGATGAAATCCATGAGATGACCTTTGGCGTTTCTACACCTTCGTGCTTTCTCCCAGAATGTGATCCTCTGTCTCAAAGAGAGCCTTGGCGAAATCATCCGGATGGAAACGGTCGAGATCGTCCTCGCGTTCACCGAGACCGATCCACTTGATCGGCACATGCAGCTCTTCATGGACAGAGAGAACCACGCCGCCTTTCGCCGTGCCATCGAGCTTGGTCAGGACGACCCCTGTCAGCGGCACGATTTCTCCGAAATTCTTCGCCTGGCTGATGGCATTCTGCCCCGTGGTCGCATCCAGGACGAGGAGCGTCTGATGCGGTGCATCAGGGATGACCTTCTTGATGACGCGGGAGATCTTGGCAAGCTCTTCCATCAGATTCACCTTCGTCTGCAAACGGCCGGCGGTATCGATAAGGACGACATCGACGCCGCGCGCCTTGGCTGCTGAGACAGCATCGAAGGCCACCGCCGCCGGATCCGCGCCTTCCGCATGTTTCACGATGTCTGCGCCGGTGCGCTCCGCCCAGATGGTGAGCTGCTCAGAAGCCGCCGCACGGAAGGTATCTGCAGCCGCGAGAAGGACCTTCTTGCCTTCCTTGTGAAGCTTGCCGGAGAGCTTGCCGATGGTCGTGGTCTTGCCCACGCCATTCACGCCGACAACGAGGATGACTTCCGGATGGTGCGTATTCTCCTGATCGATGGTATCATCCTTCAAAAGCTCCTTCACAGTCTTTTCCATGAAGGGCATGACTTCATTGGTATTGTGGATCGTGCCTTCGGTGACACCGCGGCGGATCTGTCGCATCAGGTAGTCCGTGGTGCGCACGCCGATGTCTCCGGAGAGCAGGACCATTTCCAGATCTTCCAGGAAATCATCGTCGATCTCCGCATAGCCGATGACGACGCTCTCGATATTGCGGATGAGGCTCTCTTTCGTGCGGGTGAGTCCCCGTTTGATCTTATCAAAAAATCCCATGTCTCTTTCCTCCTAAAGAATGTATATGTTTTATTGTATATAAATAGGCGTGAAGTGTCTACAGGAAAAGATGTAAGCTGTCGGGTTCAGGGTTAGCCCTTGGGTCGGGGCGTCCCTTGATTGAGGATGAAAGCTCCTCTCGCCAGTTAGGAGCGAGGAGTGAGGAGTGAGGAGTGTTGGTGCGGCGCATAAAATATAGAAGCGCCGCTTTTTTATAAAATTGTTCCCCACGTATCGTCATCCCGAGCGAAGCCCTCGATCTTTCTTGCACACCGGTAAATAGTAAGTGCGAGATAGCAGAATGACGTAGTACCAAAACTTCGTTTATGAAATGGCGCATACATGCTGATTTACGTACTGCAATAAAGATTTCTCGGCTACGCTCGAAATGACGATACGAGAACATCATAGTCTAAAAATTGCGGCGAAGCCGCCACCTTCATTCCTAATTTCTAATTTCTCATTCCTCATTCGTGCAGAGCTTTCATTCGCACTCAAGGAGACAGCCCCCGCTAACCTCACTCCACATAATCCTTCATCTTCACGGTGATGAGGCTCGAAACGCCCTTCTCTGCCATGGTGACGCCCTGCAGGGTGTCGGCAAATTCCATCGTCTTTTTTCTGTGTGAGATGACGATGAACTGTGTTTTCTTTTTATACTCGCCGATCATGCGGCTGTAGCGTTCGACATTCGCATCATCCAAGGCTGCATCGATCTCATCGACGAAGCAGAAGGGCGCTGGGCGATACGCCATGAAGGAAATCAGAAGAGCGATGACCGTCAGAGCTCTTTCGCCGCCGGACATGAGAGAAAGCGGCTGACGCTTCTTGCCGGGAAGCTGCAGGTACATCTCGACACCGCCATCCAAAGGATGTGCCTCATCGGTGAGTTCGAGACGCGCCTTGCCGCCGCGGAACATGAGCTGCATGATGCGGCCAAATTCTTCATTGATCTTGCGGAAGGCTTCGGTGAACCGGCTCTCCATCGTCCGGTCGATATCGCTGATGATGGTCTCAAGCCCCTTGCGTGCTTCTGCAAGATCCGCCACCTGCCCCTCATAGAATTTCCTTCGTGCGAGCTGACGGGCGTACTCCTCCTCGCCCTCCGGATTCACACTGCCCAGCTCAGCCATGCGGCGGGCAAGGTCCTTTCCCTGCCGCTCCATATCCCCCATAGAGCCGGAAAGTCGGAGCGCTTCCGCCTGCTGACGGGTCATGTGCCACGCCTCGAACTGGCGCAGCACGTCCTCCTCCTCGGCTTTGAACTGCGCGATCCTCACGGCAAGCTCTGCTCTGTCTCGCTCGATCTTCGCTGAAGCGGCCTGCGCTTTCTTCCACGCCTCATCTGCCTCGCGCTGACGGATGGCAAAGCCATCTGCATCGTCAGACAGGCTTTCCTGGTGGGTGCGGGTCTTCTGCCAGTGTGCCTCTGCATCTATGAAAGCAGCCTTCAAAGAAATAAGCTCTTTCTCAAGTGTCTGCCGTTCTGCTTCATTGTCACGCTCAGCTTTTTCAAGAGCGACTCTGTCTGCTGCCAGCTCTTTTTTAGCGCGGCTGCGTTCCTCGAGCATGCGTTTCCCGAAGCTCACGCTCTCTTCCGCCTTGGTCAGGGCGACATGGGATGCGAGAAGGGCTTCCTGCTTCTCCTCCAAGGCCTTCTTCAGGCGCTCACGCTCTTCATTGCCTGCCGCTGGTGGAAGATCCGGGAAGGCAGACAGTGCCTCCTCCAAGCCTTCCGCCAGCGACCTTGTCTCCGAGAGCCGACCCCGCTCCTCTTCGAGCTGCTTCTTGGCCAGAGAAAGGCGGCTCCTTCTTTCGGTCATCGATCGCTCCGCCCCTTCACGGCGCGCAGAGAGAGTGGCTAGAGCGACCTTGAGCGCCTGCCATTCTTCCCGTTCACGGCTGACCTCTTCTGCGAGCGCATCGCAGTGGGCCTCCTGCTCCTTCCTCCGCGTACGGCAGAGTGCGAGAGCCTTCTCGCCCTCCGCTTCACGCGCATAGAGATCTGCGATCTCTTTTCTGCGGCCGAAATACGTATTCTCCTTTTTCTTCATCGAGCCGCCCGTCATGGAGCCGCCTGCATTGACAAGCTGCCCGTCCCGCGTCACGATGCGCAGACGGTAGCCATACTTTTTGGCGACCCGCCGCGCCGCGTCCAGGTCTTCTGCGATGAGAGTGCGCCCGAGAAGAGTATCGAGGAGATCCTGATACATCGGCTGGCAGGAGAAAAGGTGAGAGGCGATACCGCAGATCCCAGGCTCCTTCGACGCCATCACTTCCGTCCCGTTGTTGTAGCGCGGATGCATGGACTCCAAGGGATAGAAGGTCGTGCGGCCTAAATGCTTCTCCGAAAGCCAGCGGATGATCTCTCCCGCTGCCTTCGTCGTATCCGTCACGATATAGGAGATCTGTCCGCCGAGCGCTGCTTCCGCGGCCTCCGTATATTTGTCCGGCACACGGATGAGCTCTCCGAGCGCCCCATGGATGGCCTCACCGAAACGGTCTGCCTGCTCCATGATGGTCTTCGTCACACGGGAAAAGCTCGCGTATTCCTTTTCTGCCCGTTCCAGATACGCCTTCTGCGAACGGATCGAGGAAAGCAGCGACTCCTGCTTCCTTTCTTCACCGCCCAGACGGAAACGCACATTCTCAGCATCTCGCAATGCTTCGCTATCCTGCTTTCCTTTCTCCGAAAGGGTAGCGAGGCGCTCCGTCTTCTCCTTCTCTTCACGGAGAAGCTCGGACAGCTCACGCGAGGCTGCTTCTTCCTCCTCGGCGAGGGATGCCTCCTCCTTCTCATGATGATCGATCTCCGCTGCCAGACGCTCGATGTCTTCTCTTGCATGTACAAGCTGCTGGCTCACCTTCTCCTTTTCCTTCTCCTTTTCCTGCGAAAGAGCCAGCGCCTTCACATAGGCGGTCTCCGCCTCTGCCAGCGCTCTTGAGAGAGACTCCTTCTCCGCTTCTTTTGCGGAAACATCTTCCTTCGCCGCCAGGCAGGACGCCTCCGCACACGAGAGCTCCTCCTTCGCACCAGTGATCTCTTCTGCGATCTCCTTCTCTGCTTCCGTCTGATCCTCTGCGGATACGGTGAGCTCCTCCCATTTCTCCTTCGCATGGGAGAGCGCCTCTTCCTTCACGCGGTAATCGCCACGCAGCCGCTCCATCTCCCGCTGGGCATCCGCCATCGCGTCCCCCGCTTCGCGCAGCTTCTCCTGATGCGCGAGACGATCCTTTTCCAGCGTTTCCTTAGCCAGACTCGCCTGCGAGAGCTTCGTCTGCCACAGAGAGCCTTCATCCTGGAGCTTCAGCGCTTCATTTTCATAGCGTGCCGTCATACGTCCGGAGGATGTCAGCTTCAAGAGCCCCATCGTCGCATCGATCGCCCGCTTCTCCTGCGTAAGGCTCTTGTACCTTCTTGCTCTCTCTGCCCCTTCCTTCAAAGGCACGAGCTGCTCATCGAGAAGCGCCATCATATCCTTCACGCGCTCCATATTCTCCGCCGTCTTCTCGAGCTTTCGGAGTCCTTCCGTCTTCCGCATGCGGTACAGGCTGATCCCTGCCACATCCTCGAAGATCACGCGCCGTTCATCCGCATGTGCCGTCAGCACCTGATCCACCCGGTTCTGCCCGATGATCGCCATCGAGCCCTTACCGAGCCCTGTCGGTGCCAGAAGCTCCTGAATATCCTTCAGGCGGCAGCTTCGCTTATTCAGGTAGAAATCACTATCCCCATTTCTAAGGAGCCTTCGCGTGATCGCGACCTCTGTGGTATCGAGCGGCAGCTCGCATCCGCTGTTATCAAGGACGAGCGTGACCTCCGCCCCATTCTTTTCCCGGCGCGTCTCTGAGCCGGAAAAGATCATATCCTCTGCCTTCTGCCCACGGATCTGGCGCACATTCTGCTCCCCCAGCACCCAGCGGACCGCATCGGAAATATTGCTCTTCCCGCATCCATTCGGCCCCACGATGACCGTCATGCCGTCAGAAAAATCGATCGTAGTCTTATCTGCGAAGGACTTGAAGCCCTGCAGTGTCAATCGGAGTAGTTTCATGAGTTCTCCTTCTTTGCATAATATCGTCCTTATTATAACATAGAGAAAAGGTTCGGGGTTCACCCATGGAGCGTGCCGTCCCTTAATTACGACCGGAAAAGGTTCATCGGGTTCTATAGGTTCAAAGGGGAAGGTGCGAAGCATAACAATCAACGGTATCCTGCCCTCTTCCTCTTGCATTTCATCGCGGCACGCTCCATAATAGGGGCAATGCATGTATCATCTATTTCAAAAAGTTTGAAAACAGGGATGAGTGGCTAGTGGCTAGTGACTGGTGACTGGTGACTGGTGACTGGTGACTAGGAATTAGGTTTACGATATGAGAAAATCGCTCATTTCAAATCTCCGCGGCGCTTCTGATTTTTTTGCGCCGCACCACCATTTCTCATTTCTCATTTCTAATTTCTCATTCAAGAGAGGCTTTCATCCGCAATCCATGGGCGCCACGCCCCGGGCTAACCCTGAACCCTATCCTAAGGAGCCTTCATGACAAAAGATCTCGATTTTACCCAAGGCAGCATCTCGAAAAAGATACTGCTTTTTTCTCTGCCCCTCATGGCCGGCAATATTTTCCAGCAGCTCTACAATGTCGTCGATACACTGATCGTCGGACGATTCCTCGGTGAAGCGCCTCTCGCCGCTGTCGGGAGCGCCTACACGCTCATGATCTTCATCACCTCCATCCTGATCGGCCTCACGATGGGGAGCGGCGTCTACTTCTCCATCTGCCACGGACAAAAGAACACCGCACGCATGAAGCAGTCCATTTATATTTCCTTCCTTTCCATCGGCGCGCTCTCGCTCTTCCTGAATGCCATCTCCTATATATTTCTGGAAGAGATCATCCGCTTCATGCAGATCCCCGCAGACGTCGCTTCCTACTTTCGTGACTATCTCCTATGGATCTTCTCCGGCATCATCGCCGTCTTCCTCTACAACTACTTTGCCGCCCTCCTGCGCGCCGTGGGAAATTCACTCATCCCGCTCGTCTTCCTCATCGTCTCTGCCCTCCTGAATATCGCACTCGACCTTCTCTTCATCCTGGTCTTCCAGCAAGGCGTCGCCGGCGCGGCCAAGGCGACCGTCATCGCTGAGTACGCTTCCGGTCTCGGCATCCTTTGCTACTGCCTTTTCTATCGAAAAGATCTTCTGGTAGAAAAGAAATACCGCCGCTGGGACCCATCCATCTTCCGCGACATCTCCCGACTCTCGCTTCTGACCAGCCTCCAGCAGTCCATCATGAATTTCGGTATCCTTCTCGTGCAGGGCCTTGTGAACAGCTTCGGCACCATCGTCATGGCTGCCTTCGCTGCCGGCGTCAAGATCGACACCTTGGCCTACTCCCCCCTCATGGACTTTGGGAATGCCTTCTCGACAGCCATCGCGCAGAACTATGGCGCCGGAGATCAAAAGCGCATCAGAGAGTGCGTCATCGCCTCGGCGAAGATGGTCGTCTCTTTCGCTCTCCTCACGAGCGTCATCATCTATGCCTTCGCCCCCGAGCTGATGGCCTTCTTCGTCCCGAGGACAGCGACAGAAACCATCGCGATCGGCGCAGGCTACCTCCGTATCGAAGGGGCCTGCTACATCGGCATCGGCATCCTCTCCATGCTGTATGCCTACTATCGCGCCATCAAAGAGCCCGGTATGAGCGTCATCCTGACCATCCTCTCCCTCGGAAGCCGCGTCATCCTTGCCTATGCCCTCTCCGCCCTCCCCTTCTTCGGCGTCACCGGCATCTGGCTCTCCATCCCTATCGGCTGGGCGATCGCAGATGTGTATGGGGTGTGGAAAGGGGTGCGGGGAAGATGACAGGCCCCGTCCGTATCTTCTGCCCGCCGGCCTACCCATGCCTTCCCGATACGCTCCCCATCCCCTTTCCCTCTAGCTATTTCCTATTCGCCTATAGTATAATAGAAAATATTTTGATGTAAGAGAACGGGGGAGCGCAGGAATGAAGAAATACGTGGTCATGATCCTGATCGCGATCGTGCTGATCATTGGCGGCGGTACATTTGCCTATTTCCACTTTGCCAATGGCGGACCATGGCAGGGGACATGGTGGGGCGTGCAGGACGCCGGCGTAAACTGGTCCGGCGATCATATACGGAATCTTGAGACCGTCACCTTCACCCAGAATGACGACAAGACCATCACCGTAGACCATAAGGTCCAGCAGGGCAGCCGTGAAGTACCGGGCAGCCTCACCGGCACCGGCCGCATCGATGGCGGCCGTCTGGTCATCACGCCGAAAAACGGCGGCAAGGAGCTGGCTCTCTCCTACAGCGCGGTCTCCAGATCCATGGATACCCCTTTCACGAATGCGGACAAGAGTACCGTCACACTGAAGGCACTCGCCCCGGAAAACAATGAGGAGATGGAATCCATACGAAGCGAAATCGTCCAGATCTCTCAAAAGCCGGAAAATAAAATCGATACGACTTTATCGAAAGCAAAAAGCTGATAAAAAAGCGAGAGCCACGTTTGTCGAACAAACGTGGCTCTCGCTTTTTGGTTGTCAGGTTCAGGGTTCAGGGTTAGCCCGCGGGACGTGCTGCCCTTTGATTGTTTGCAAAAAAGGGGCGCAGGTTCTACAGGTCCTACGGGGGTAGTACGGCGCATTTCGTCATCCTGAGCGGAGAAAAATGTCGTATGTTAAAAAATGGCTTATCTGAAACAGGAGAACTGAGTCGAAGGATCTAAGCTCCGCGGCGTACAAATAGTGGCGATGGCCGAAGGTCTCTTGATGACAGGCTTCCCATTTTGGGTTTCCACACATCGACCACTGAGCCGCGAATGACAAAGATTTCTTACTTCGCTCAAAATGGCGATACGGGAGTCTGATGTCTTCTAGTCTCTTAGTCATCCAATCCTCGAAACTCCTAGTCCCTAGTCCCTAGTCCCTAGTCCCTAGCCACTAGTCACCTGTCCCTAGTCCCTACTCCTTGCTCTTCGCTTCGATCGCCGCCGTCTCTGCTTCTTCTGCCATGGCCTCCTTGGCTTCCTTGAGCGCCGCCTCTCTCACGGCCTCCTGCTTTTCCTTTTTCTTGGTGAAATGGGAGATGACCTCCGGGACCATGTTCAGCACCTTATCAATGGTGCCATTCGGCCCTGCATTCTTGATAGAGAAAAGCTCGACGCGTTCCCCCTTCATGATGAGGACGGCGGTCGGTGTCACCTTGCCGCCGCCGGCACCCCCTACGGCATTCGTGCCCTGACTGCCGGTGCCGAAGCCGAAGGAAATATCCACAAAGGGCACGATGGTCGCATCGCCCAGATAGATGGGCTGTCCCACCACGGACTCGGTGGTGATCATCTTCTTGAAATCTTCAAAGATCTGCTTTCTAACTTCATCATCCATGGTTCTTTTCCTCTTTTCTGAAATGCCAGAACTCTCTGGCGGGTCTCGACAGGAGAAGCCTGCCGGCTATATAGATCATAGTCAAAGGAATGATCCGCCCCTTTGCCTCCCCCGACAGGGTATTCACGGGCTGTAGATAATTCCATCGGATCTCTTTTGTTTCTTGGGCAAGGAACGCCATCGCCATACCGCAGGCAATGCCCGTCGTCATGGGATCGCCTGTCCCAAAGTCTCCCCGAATGCGGCACCTGCGTGGAAAGCTGTGCGACAGGAGCTTTCCTGCCGCATGGAGGACACGCTCCGCGAACCCATTTCCCATGGCGAAACGGATCTCTCGCCAAAGGGAGGGCCCCTTCTTCTCCTCTCTCTCCGCTTGCCCCTCGGCAGCATCCGGCAGCCTCTCATGCACCTCTGCCTTCTCTTCTGCCTGTGCGAGCGCTTCTTCCATCCAGTCCATGGGAGGCTCTTCTGTCATTTCCACTTGAGGCGAGGGCTCTTTTCCGGCAGGCGGAAGCTCGATCTCCTTCCTCCAAAGACCCAAAAGCACGGAGACCGACAGGGTGAGCCTCCAGCGCACGAGCGTCACGGTATAACGGATGGGGATCAGGAGAAGTATAAGAACAGCGGCGAGGAGAAAGGCAAGCATGCCTATGATCATAGGCCGTAGAGGCGCGCCAGGCTCTGGGCTGCCTCCTTCACCTCCCGCACCAGGTACGACGGAGAGAGCACCTTGACAAGCGGTGCCTTCTTCAGAGCCCAGGCTTTCATGGCAGCTTGGGGGAGCGTCACTTCCATGGTCACCTTATCCGGGCTCGCAGAAATGAGACGGGCCCTCTTGCCGAAATCCGTCTGAATGTCTGTCAGAAGGCGCACATCTGCCTCGAAGGTGATCTCTACGGGATTTCCTGTATAAATCTCCCGATCTGCCACCAGAAGCTCATCGAGCTTCGCAGAGGCATCGGCGCCTGCGAGGCTTTTCTGTCCCCGCGCCGGCGCAGAAAGGAGCATGATGTCCGCCATGCGGTCTACGAAAAAATAGGAAATATCCTCCCGTCCTTCCACATTGCAGAGAAGACAGTACCGATCATCCGATGCGATCACCTGAAAAGGATGTACGATATAGCAGCGCGCCTCTCCTGACGGGCTCACACCGTGATGCCGTTTGCCGTCCACTTCATAGTGGTCATAGTAAAAGGAGATCTGCCTCTTTTCGCAAAGTGCCTGCGAGAGCAGGACAAGCGTCTCCCTCACGTCTGGGAGATTCTGCGGAAGCGGCAGATTCCGTATGCCTTCCTTCCCGTCCTCAAAAGAACGGCACTGCAGTCTCTTCAGCTTCTCTGCGAGCTGGCGGATCTGTCCCGCCGGAAGATGCGAGAAATAGAGGAGATCGATCACCGTCTTCAGATCCTGTGGCGAGAGCACATGATCCCAGTACCAGTCAAGCGAAAGCGGCGCTTCCTTCCCATTCACCATGCGCGGCACCTCACGGCACATCACAGGCAGCCCCGCCTCCTTCAGGCGGAGCAGATTTCTGGATATAGACTTGCGGCTCACGACCATCCCATACTTGCTCTCCATAAGACGAAGAATGTCCTGCTGAGACAAAGGGTGATCCTTGTCCGACTCGCGCAAAAGGACCTGCACGATGCGGATGATAGAGAGCTTGCTGCCCGTCTCACTGCTTGCCATAGGATCACCTCCTTAGGAAAATGAGGGATGCGGATACGAGGAAACTGCCGGTGACACATCCCCGCTCACTTTCTCGAGAATACCCAGTCACTCACCGCCGAGCCGAAATTCGCGAGCTGAGCGAGGGCTGCCGGGAAAGGCGCTGCGTGGATCAGCCGATGCACGAGCCCCGCGATGGCGACGCCGCCCAAAAGATCCGTCGGATAATGCACACCGGCGAAAATACGGGAAAATGCAAGAAGCCCGGCAAAAGCCGCCATCAGCTGCGCCCCCGGCATGTGCATGCGGAGAAGCTCCATGACGACGATGGCCCCATTCATCGTGTGATTGCTGGGAAACGATGCATTGGCCTTATGCCCGGTGAAATTCCAGATGCGCCAGTCGCATACAAAAGGCCTTCTCCGTCTCCACACCCTGCCGATGGCAAAGGAAAGGAGAGATGCGGCCACGATCCCCGCGAAGGTCAGCACGCAGCAGAGCCTGCGCGCCTTCCGTCCTTCCCCGGGTGCAAACCAGAGGAGAAGGCCGTAGATCACAAAAGCCCAGTGTCCGTAGCGTGTGACAAGGTCCATGAACAGACTCGCCTTGCGCGAGACGGATGTGGCTTCATTCACCTTTCTTACGATATAGAGATCCGGATTCATCAGCTTCCTCCTTTGCTGCTTGTTGCTTCTCATTTTAGCATAAGGAGGGGGATTTGACAAAAGCGGGGACGCGGAGAGGACAAGTAAAAAAGAGCCGCGCGGCCCTTTTTATACGTTCTTCTTTTTTTCTTCCGCTTCCTTCTTCTTTTTCTCTACCGTTTCCAGGTAGCCGCTCCGCCGAAGCACCATAGACAAAATGGCGACCAGCGAGCCTAGAAGGATGAAAGTATTCATCGTCGTGAATCCCTCGCCCCAGCCGATACGAAAGATCGCATAAGCAAGCACGACAAAAAGCAGTGAATCTTGAAATTTACCAAACATCGCGTTCCCTCCCGTCTTTTCTCCTACAATAGCGGAAAGCATTGTCCCCGTCAAGTAAAAACTTTTCATGTGCATGGAGGAGCGATGGGGGCTAGTGACTGGTGACTAGTGACTAGTAGCTAGGGATTAGGAGCCTCAAGTGACTTGTGACTAGTGACTTGAAAGGTGCTTTCGAGCATCGCCCCATCCATACTCTGCGGCGCTTCTATATTTTTATGCGCCGCACCACCCCCGCTGAACCCTCTGAACCAGTAGAACCCGCTCCCCCTCTTTCGCAAACAATCAAGGGAGCAGGCAGCACGCCCACGGTCTAACCCAAAAAGCAGTCCCTCACGGGACTGCTTTTCATCAGCATGTATGGCATTCGTCATAGAGCTCTTCCTTTTTCAAGAGCTCGATGACCGTCTCACCGATATGCGCTACCGTTTCTGCGACAGGGATCCCCACCGCATTCAGTGCAGCGATCTTTTCTACTGCAGTCCCCTTGCCGCCGGAAATGATGGCGCCGGCATGACCCATGCGCTTTCCTGGAGGTGCCATGCGGCCGGCGATGAAGGCAGCGACAGGCTTCTTCATATTGTCATGGATCCATTTCGCAGCCTGTTCCTCCGCCGTACCACCGATCTCGCCGATCATGAGGACCGCCTTGGTATCCGGGTCGTCATTGAAAAGCTTCAGTGCATCGATGAAGTCCGTGCCTTTGATCGGGTCGCCGCCGATGCCGATCGCACTCGTCTGTCCGATGCCTGCATTGGTCAGCTGGAAGGTCGCTTCGTAAGTCAGCGTGCCGGAACGGGAAACCACGCCCACGTGGCCTTTTTTATAGATCTGTCCGGGGATGATGCCGATATTCGCTTCATCGACAGAAATGAGACCCGGGCAGTTCGGTCCGATGAGGCGGGTCTTCTTGCCCACCATGTAGCGGTGCACCTTGACCATATCTTCGACCGGGATGTGTTCCGTGATGCAGACGACGAGCTCCAAGCCCGCTTCGACGGCTTCAAGGATGGCATCGGCTGCAAAGGCAGCCGGTACGAAAATGACCGAGGTCGTGGCTTTGGTGACAGCGACGGCATCTCTCACGGTATTGAAGACCGGTACGCCGCAGCAGACTTCACCGGCTCTTCCCGGTGCCGTGCCGCCTACGATATTTGTGCCATACTTCTGCATCTGTTCGGTATGAAAACGGGCTGCCTTGCCCGTGATGCCCTGCACAATGACTTTGGTATCTTTATGAATTAAAACGCTCATGGGTACATCCTCCTGAGGTTAAATGAGAGGTTAAATGATAAGTATTTGTTCGTAGTCAAACATAGCAGACCGAACCATATGACAAGGGTTAGCCCATGGGGCGTGCTTCCCCTTGATTGCGTACGAAAACCTCGCTTGAATGAAAAATTAGAAATGAGAAATGTGAAATGGTGGTGCGGCGCATAAAAATACAGAAGCGCCGCGGAGGTTTGAAACTAGCGGTTTTCTCGTATCGCAAACCTAATCCCTAGCCACCAACCCCTAGTCACCAGTCACTAGCCACTCATCCCTGTTTTCAAACTTCCGGTTGATAGGCTCTGGTAGCGGCGCACAATTCATAAAGCGCCACCGCTTCTCACAACGTCTGAACCCTTGAACCCGCCAACCTTTATTTTTACTTCTTCTCTCTCGTTTCTTTTGCGAGACGAATGGCGAGTTTCGCACCTTCATCCATGGAAGAAGCCGGATACAGATTCTTGATATCCGCTTTGGCCAGGATCTCGCGTCCGCGCTCTACATTGCGTCCCTCGAGACGAACCACGACAGGGATCGGGAATTCCTCTTTGCCGCCGGAAAGAAGCGCAGCCGCTTCGACAATGCCCGTCGCGATGACATCGCACTTATTGATGCCGCCGAAAATATTGATCAGAATGCCATCGACCTGATCGTCTTCAAGCATGATCCTGAAGGCTGCCACGATCTTTTCCGGCGTAGAGTCACCGCCGACATCGAGGAAGTTGGCCGGTTCACCACCGTTTTCCTTGATGATATCGACAGTCGCCATTGCAAGACCTGCCCCGTTGACCATGCAGGCTACGTCGCCGCCGAGATTGACATAGTTCAATCCCTCCGCTGCGGCTTCTCTTTCCTTCTGGTCCTCTTCCGTGATGTCGCGCAGGGCTACGATCTCCGGATGACGGGAAAGCGTGCTGTCATCGAAGTTCAGCTTCGCATCGAGCGCCATGACGTCGCCTTCTTCGGTGACGACCAGCGGATTGACTTCCGCCAGTGAGCAGTCCTTATCCACAAAGACATTGTAGAGGTACTTCATGAAGGTCGCTGCTTTTCTGATGGTCGGCTTTTCGAAATGAAGCGCATACGCCATGCGCTGTGCCTGGAAATCGGCCAGACCGATGACCGGGTCGATGTACTCTTTGATGATCTTTTCCGGATTTTCTGCTGCCACATCCTCGATGGACATGCCGCCGGACTCCGAACCCATCATGACGACGCATTCCGCCTGACGATCCACGACAAAGGAGAGATAGTACTCTTTCTTGATATGGCAGCCGGCTTCGATCAGAAGACGATTCACCGTCTTGCCCTGCGGGCCGGTCTGGCGGGTGACGAGCACCTTGCCAAGAAGCTCCTTCGCATATTTTCTGACTTCATCCAGAGAACGGGCGAGCTTGACACCGCCCGCCTCCCCACGGCCGCCTGCATGGATCTGTGCCTTTACGACCACGACCGGCGTGTCAAGGCGCTTCGCATTTTCCAGCGCATCTTCGACTGTGAATGCCGGATAGCCTTCCGGAACATGGATGCCATACTCACGCATGATCTGCTTACTCTGGTATTCATGGATATTCATACTTCATTCTCCCTTCCATGAGAAGATCACCCCTCATGAAAAAAATGAAAGCGCCTGGCGCTTTCGCTGTCATTTTCTTTTTTGGCTATCTTTTTACAGCCTTTTCTTGAAATCATGTACAAATTACAGAAATAATTGTATCACTATCAAACATTTTTGAAAAGAAGTATGCATAATTGGACACAAGAAAAGATAAGCTATGCATTTCACTCATAGCTTTGCTATAATTTATGACATACATATCCCAATGAAAGGAAGCATTCATCATGAACCATACCCTCCCCTTCGCCTCCGACTACATGGAAGGCTGCCATCCGAATATTCTCCGTCGTCTTTCTGAAACAAACCACCAGCCCTCTGCCGGCTACGGACTGGATGACATCTCTGACTCCGCCCGCAAACGCATCCGAAAAGCATGCGCCGCACCAGAAGCAGAAGTGAAATTCCTCGTCGGCGGCACCCAGACCAATGCCACCGTGATCGACTGCGTCCTCCGCCCTTATGAAGGCGTCATCGCCGCCGACAGCGGCCATGTGAATGTCCATGAAGCCGGCGCCATTGAGTGGGGTGGTCACAAAGTGCTTGCCCTTCCCTCTAAGGAAGGCAAGCTGACCGCCGAAGCGATCGATCACTACGTCTCCGATTTCTTTGCCGACGACAACTGGGAACACATGGTACATCCAGGCATGGTCTACATTTCCCAACCGACCGAATGGGGCACCCTCTATTCCAAAAAAGAGCTGACAGACATTTCTGCCGTCTGCCGCAGGCACCATCTTCCTCTCTTCATCGATGGAGCCCGCCTCGCCTACGCCCTCGGAAGCGCCGCAAATGACGTCACCCTCGAAGACCTTGCTCGCCTCGCAGACGTCTTCTATATCGGCGGCACGAAATGCGGCGCACTCTTCGGCGAAGCCGTCGTGATCCCTGACCCGCACCTCATCCTGCACTTCTTCCCCATGATCAAACAGCATGGCGCACTCCTCGCCAAAGGCTGGCTCCTCGGCATCCAGTTTGACGAACTTTTCAAAGATGGCCTCTATGTTCAGATGGGGCGCACCGCCGACCTCTATGCCGAAGAGATCAAAAAAGCACTCACCGCCAAAGGGATCCCCCTCTACTTCGACTCCCCCACGAACCAGATCTTCTTCACCATAGAAAACAGCCGGATGGAAAAGCTCAAAGAGACCGTTGCTTTCGGCTTTGGCTGCAAAGCCGACGACAGCCACAGCATCATCCGCCTCTGCACCAGCTGGGCGACAAAGGAAGAAGATGTGACAGCTCTCATCCGTGTGATCGAAACTTTGTGACTGGTGACTAGTAGCTAGTGACTAGGGATTAGGAGACTGAGAGATATCAGACATCAGACTTCAGACTTCTGATGTCTTCCTTCTGACGTCTGACTTCTGACCTCTGACCTGTAAAGTCTAAAGTCTCCTAGTCTCCTGGTCCCCTAGTCCCTAAGTCTCAAGCGGGCATCGCCCCGTTTCGTCATCCTGAGCGACGAGAAACGTCGTATGTGAGATAACGAATGCCAGAACAGCTGCGACCTGAGCCGAAGGATCTCGGCGAAGCCGCCACCTTCATTCCTAATTCCTAATTCCTAATTCCTAATTCCTAATTCCTAATTCCTAATTCCTAATTCGAGCAGAGCTTTCATCCGCAGTCAAAGGATGAAACGCCCTAAGAACTAGCCCCTTCCCCATTTTCCAAATGCCCGCTTGAAAAATTCAAGTATCCCTAAAAAATATGCTCGTGGATACTTGAATTTCTCCTTCCAATATTTTACAATAGCATATATCATACAAATCGTATTGTATCAGCCATTGTGAAAGAGGAACCCCATGGATCGCAGACAGCAGAAGACCAGAGCCGCTATCTTCGAAGCATTCAGCGCTCTGTTATCAGAAAAACCATATTCAAAAATCACCATCCAGAATATCATTGATCGTGCCAATATCGGCCGCAGCACATTCTATGCCCATTTCCAGACCAAGGACAGCCTCTTAGAGGACATGTGTCAGGAACTCTTCGAGCACATCGTAGACGGTGTCATGAATGACAACCACCCCTCTGACGATCACCAGCATACCGGCCTTCCGGATCCTGTCTTCTGCCACCTCTTAGAGCATATCGCAGAGAATACGAACCACCTGCGCGACCTGCTCATCTCTGAAAGCTCCGACTTCTTCCTGCGCTACTTCAAGGCGAGCCTCTCCCGCCTCATCGCTTCCTACCTCCTGAACCACCACAAGGAAATCCCTGTCCCCGAAGATTTCCTCCTGAATCACATCTCCGGCAGCTTCGTCGAAATGGTCCAGTGGTGGGTACGCAAAAACAAAATGCAGGCGACGCCGAAAGAGCTGAATGCCTACTTCCAGACCGTGATCGAGCCGCTGCTCTAGGGAAACGCTAATTAAATCGCTTAATCAGTGTTTCCCTAACGAGCGTGCAGGGATGAGACTAGGAGACTGGGAGACATCAGACTTTAGACTTCTGACCGCTGACCTCTGCCTTCCAAAGTCTCAAACGGACATCGCAGAGGCGCATCCTCTCGCCCCTTCCTCTGGAAAGGGCAGCCGAGCGGAGCGAGGCGGGGTTGGCCCCCACGTATGTTAGACCGCAGGGATTAGAGATCACGAGTGACTTGCATACCACTTTCGGGTCGAGCTTTCGCAAACGATCAAGGATCGATACGCCTCGTGGGCTGCCCCTGAACCTGACAACCCATCTCATAAAACTCTCACAAACTCCGCCTACCCAAGGCGGAGTTTTTACGCTATAATAGTACAAATACATAGGTCACGGGAAAAAACGCTTGACCGAATACGAGTAAAGAGGTATAGTAAGTTAATTTATTTTCATCTTTTTACTCTATTTTTATTTAAGGAGGAAATAATGGCAACCTACATCAATGAACCAGCTCATACCTTTAATGAATATCTGCTCATTCCCGGATATTCTGACTGCAGCTGCATCCCGGCGAACGTCTCTCTGAAGACCCCGCTGGTCAGATACAAAAAAGGGGAAACACCGGCCATCACATTAAACATTCCAATGGTTTCTGCTATCATGCAGGCCGTCTCCGGTGAAAAGCTCGCTGTCGAACTCGCAAGAAACGGCGGCGTTTCCTTCATCTACGGATCCCAGACCCCTGAAGAAGAAGCAGCCATGGTTGCCAGAGTCAAAGCACAAAAAGCAGGCTTTGTTCCTTCCGATTCGAACCTGTCGCCGGAAGCGACCTTAGCTGATGTCCTCGCCCTCAAGGCAAAGACAGGCCACTCTACCATCGCCATCACGGAAGACGGCACTTCCAACGGCAAAATGGTAGGTATCGTTTCCTCCAGAGACTACCGTGTAAGCCGCATGGACAAGAGCGAAAAGGTCAAGAACTTCATGACCCCTGTCGAAAAGCTTGTCAAAGCCAATTACGGCATCACCCTTTCCGAAGCCAATGACATCATCTGGGACAACAAGATCAATTCCCTGCCGGTCCTCTATGAAGATGGCCGTCTCTACGGCTTCGTATTCCGCAAGGACTACGACTCCCATCAGGAAAACCCGAATGAAATGCTCGATCAGCAGAAACGCTTCATCGTCGGTGCCGGCATCAATTCCAGAGACTACGCGGAACGAGTACCGCTCCTCGTAGACGCAGGCGCAGATGTCCTCTGCATCGACTCCTCTGAAGGCTTCTCCGAATGGCAGAAGATCACCATCAACTGGATCCGTGAACGCTACGGCGAAAAAGTCAAGGTCGGCGCAGGCAATGTCGTCGACAGAGAAGGCTTCCTCTTCCTCGCAGAAGCAGGCGCTGACTTCGTCAAGGTCGGCATCGGCGGCGGCTCCATCTGCATCACCCGTGAGACCAAGGGCATCGGCCGCGGTCAGGCAACAGCTCTCATCGAAGTATGCCAGGCCAGAGATGAATACTACAAGAGAACCGGCATCTACGTACCGGTCTGCTCCGACGGCGGCATCGTTTACGACCACCACATCACACTGGCTCTTGCCATGGGCGCTGACTTCGTCATGCTCGGCCGCTACTTTGCCCGCTTCGACGAATCCCCGACACAGAAGAGAACGGTCGGAGGCACCATCGTCAAGGAATACTGGGGCGAAGGTTCCAACCGTGCCAGAAACTGGGGCCGTTATGACCTCGATGGCTCCAAGAAGCTCGCTTTCGAAGAAGGCGTAGACTCCTATGTCCCATATGCCGGTCCGCTGAAAGAAAACGTCGAAAAGACCTGCGCTAAGATCAAAGCCACCATGTGCAACTGCGGCGCTATCACCATCCCGCAGCTTCAGGAAAAGGCGAAGCTGACTCTCGTCTCTGCGACCTCCATCGTAGAAGGCGGCGCTCACGACGTCATCCGCAAAGAAAAAGACGGCTCGGATAGATAAGCCGACAATAAAAAAGACTGCCCTTTCCGGCAGTCTTTTTTACATGCGGAAGATATCGGCATGAGAGCCTGTATCAATCAACGTCAGTGTGAGAATATCATCCTCAATCAAGTAAACCAGAAGCCAGTCCGGCTTCACATGACATTCCCGAAATCCTTGAAAACGTCCTGATAATCCATGGTCGCGATACCGAGACTCAAGTGCAGCCCCCTGCATCAAAGTTTCTACCACTTCATCCAAAAGTGAGACGTCGAACCCACGTTTTCGCATCAGCTTGTAGCTTTTCTTGTATGCTGAAGTGAATTTGACAAGGTACATGTTACTCCTGCTCCAATGCTTTTTTCAAATCAGCCATATTCGTATAGCCTTTAACACTCGGATCACGAGCAATTCGTCGTCCCTCCTCCATTGCGGCTAATGCTTCCTGATTATATCGCGGCATTTCCACTGCAAAAGGAAGTCCTCCACGAAGAACGCACTGACGAAGAAACAGGTTCACTGCGCCAGACATATCGAGTCCCAACTGACTGAAAAGTGCTGCCGCCTGTCGTTTCGTATCCGCATCAATTCGGATCTGTGTAGCTGCTGTTGCCATAAGACCACCGCCTTTCACCCTCATTCTATCTATTTCGGTACACAATGTCAAGCATTACGCATTCATACTCTTGACATAAAGAGCTTCGATAAAAAACATGGACCGCATCAACCTCGTTAAGGTTCTTGAACTTCAAGCTCACCATTCATTTTTATGCTATAATAAATCCAGCACTGCAAACAAAGAATGACTTCCAGTCATTCATTCACGAAAGAGAGTGATTGCTATGAAAAAAATGATGATCGCCCTGGCAGCTGCCGCTGCCATCGCTGCCGGCTCTATGTCCGTTTCCGCAGAAAGCCTCTGGAAATATAACGACACCATCACCATCGACATGCAGGAGACCAGTATCAAAAAGACCACAAACGGTCATGAGATCCTGAACTTCGTCGCCGTCGAAGCCATCGAAGGCGGCACCTGCACTTACACCTATGCTTACGACCGCACCGCCGGCACCATCCAGGTCGTCGAAATGGAAAAGGAAACAAAGAAGCTCCACTACAAGAGCAACTTCACTCCGACCTCCGTCAATTCTTCGAATCCGGTCATCCGTGCCCGTGCCCAGATGGCAGAGGATGTATATCAGAAAAAAGTAGGACATAAGAAATAATGGAACAGCCGATCACCGCAGATGATATCAGCCGCGACCTCATCCATTTCATCTCCAAGTCCCCCTCCACCTTCCATGCCGTCCGCGGCATCAAGGCGGCGCTCCTCTACGCAGGCTTCACAGAGATCCGCGAAGAAGACACCTGGCAGATCGAGAAGGGCGGCAAGTACGTCGTTACCAGGAATGGCAGCACCCTCATGGCCTTCACCGTGCCGAAAGAAGGTGCAGAAGCCTTCCACATCACTGCCTCGCACTGCGACTCTCCGACCTTCAAGATCAAAGAGAATCCGGAGCTCGCAGACGGGCCGTATGTGAAGCTCAATGTCGAGGGCTACGGCGGCATGATCATGTCGACCTGGCTCGACCGTCCCCTCTCCGTTGCAGGACGTCTCCTCGTCACGGAGAATGGCCACCTCGCAGAGAAGCTCGTCGCGATCGACGGCACCATGCTCGTCATCCCCTCCGTCGCGATCCATATGGACCGCAGCGTGAACCAGCATAAAGAGTGGAAAGTCCAGAAGGACATGCTCCCTCTCTATGGCATGACCGGTGCCAAGCCCCCTTTCATGGACGTCATCGCCGCCGCTGCCAAAGTGAAGGCCGAGGACATCCTTGCCCATGACCTCACCCTCTACAGCCGCGTCCCCGCCGCCATCTGGGGCGAAGAGAGAGAATTCATCTCCTCGCCGAAGCTCGACGACCTGCAGTGCGCCTTCGCCTGCTTCCGCGGCTTCACGCAGGGAGAGAAGGAGAAATACATCTCCGTCTACGCCCTTTTCGATAACGAAGAAGTCGGCAGCGCCACCTCACAGGGCGCCGGCTCCACCTTCCTTGCGAATACACTTGAGCGTCTCGCTCGCTCCCTCGGATACAGCTATGATGAGACCATGGCCATGATCGCGAGAAGCTTCATGATCTCCGCTGACAACGCCCACAGCGTCCACCCGAACCATCCGGAATATGCGGATCCTGTGAACCGCCCCGTCATCAATGGTGGCATCGTCATCAAGTACAGCGCCGCACAGAAATATGCGACCAATGCCTTCTCTGCCGCCTACTTCAAGAAGCTGTGCAAAGACCATGACATCCCCACACAGACCTTCACGAATCACAGTGACAACCCCGGCGGCTCCACGCTGGGCAATATTTCAAACACCGTCATCGCCATGCCGACCGTAGACATCGGTCTCCCCCAGCTCGCCATGCACTCCTCCTATGAGACTGCCGGCGTCAAGGATACCGCCTACCTCGTCGATGCCGTGACGAAGTTCTATGAATAACTGGTGACTGGTGGCTAGGGAGTAGAGATTAGGGCAATACACGAAATCGGACTCGTTCCTTCCTGACTCCCCCATGACGCTATGAAAAAGGAGCTGTGAAATAACGATCATCTCATTTTCGCGTTCAATCTGCCGCGGGGGACTTGCAGCTCTCATAGGAGTGACCGGGAAACCTTATCCCAGCTGTCTTTCATGCCATAGTCACCCTATCCGCCCCTGCGGGGCACCTTCCCCTAGAGGGGAAGGCTACGATACGAGGATACCATCTTTAAAAAAGGCGGCGAAGCCGCCACTTCACCACTGAACCTTGAACCTTGAACCAAATGAAAGCAAAGTAAAAAGTGGCTGTGAAGAAATGAGGATTCATTTCTTCACAGCCACTTTTTTATGTTGGGGTGCAGGTTCATCGTACGCTGCTCGCGTTTAGATTCTTCGGCTCATCCCCCATGCGTTCCGCGCACCAGCGGTCTCACATTCTCCGTTTTTCTCCGCTCAGAATGACGGTACGGGAAAATACCGCTATTTTGCATTTCTAATTAGAAAGCATATCGCGCAGACAGCGTGAAGGTGCGGCCATCACCGATGTAGTAGTGGCTCGTAGAAATATCTTCATCGAAATATTCGCGATCGAGGACATTCTCGATGGCAAACTGCATGGAGAAATTCTTGTTGAACTGGTAGTTTGTATTGAGATTCAAGAGGAAGTACGCATCGCGTGCTTTGAAGTGACCGCTCTTCATTCCCGCTTCCGTGCGGTCCGAGATGAACATGCCGTCGACGTTCACCGTCCATGGATCCTTGTGGAAGGTCGTGCCGAGATGGAGCAGATGACGCGGGATATCATAGTTCTTATCGCCATCGATCTTGCCCGTCTGCCAAGTGTAATTGATATAGGAAGTCCAGTTGTCGCTGTGCTTCTGGTTCACCGCGATCTCGAAGCCGTGCGTCTTGGCTTCGCCGACGTTCTGGTACTGCTTGCCACCCTGATAGGCGACCGCTTTAATGTAGTCATCCGTCTTGGCATGGAAGAGCGAAGCATTCACTTCCGTTTTTTCAGAAAGCTTTGTCTTTGCCCCCAGTTCCCATGTATCTGTGGTCTCCGGATCCAGCTCGGGGTTCTGATGATAAATGGTTCCCTTTTCCGTGTAACGGTAGACCTGATACAGGATCGGCGGGTTGAAGGATTTGCCATAGGATACATACAGATTCAGCGAATCATTGGCCGCATAATCGAGTGACAGCTTAGGAGAGAATTTATTGTAAGAAGCCGAGTCGAAGGTCTTTCTTTCCTGATCTACATACTGGCTATAGCCATCATACTTTTTATAGTGGTCGTAGCGGCCGCCGATATATGCATTCCACTTCGGGGCAAATGACCATTTGTCCTGCAGATACAGCGCCCAGTTCTTATCTTTACCGCCTAAGAATTGATCTTTCACATTCTTCTTATAAGCACTGTCCCAAGATTTCCAGTCGGAGATGTTATTGTAAACGGTCTGATCAAATCGATCCTGTCCATAGGATCCCCCCAGCAGAATGGTATGATCCCCAAGGTTCCAGCGTTTATTGATATCGAAATCCCATGACTTTGACGGATAAGAAGATCTCTTGCCGCTTCCATCGAAATTGCTGTTAAGAGTCCCCTTAGCAGAGCCCGGCTGCGTGTACCCATCCTTGGTATAATTCGTCATACCCAAGTGTGCATGCACTTTATTCTTCTGATCATTGTACGTCAGAGAATGCATATCGTAGGAACGCCAGCCCTTTGTGCCGTAGAAGCTCGACTTGGAGGAATCCGCAAAATCAACGGCCGGCCAAAGCGTCTTTCCATCTTTCTTGACCCAAGAGATCGGGTCGTTGTATTTCCAGGTATAATTGGCATGCGTATACTTGTAGGTCAATTTCTGATCTTCATTGAAGGCATAGCCCAGATGGAAGCCATAATTTTCAGACATGACTTCTTTACTGCCGCGTTCCCCCATCAGCTTATTTCCTTTGGCATCCGTCAGATCTGAGGTGATCGTATGACCGGAAGAAGTCGCACCTTTCACTGCGGACGGCGTATAATCCCTCCATCCATTCGTGCTCTTGCTCTCATAGAATGTCCCCCATGACAGCTTGTCCTTCTTCCCATGCACAGCATACGCCTGCTTCACCGTAGCGTGGCTGCCGTAGCTGACGACCGCAGAGCCGTGGACACCGTCACGCTTCTCGCTCTTCGTCATGATATTGATGACACCGCCGACCGCACGACCGCCGTAAAGGGCAGACTGACCGCCGGAGACGACCTCGATCTTGCGGATATTCTCGACAGGGATCATGTTCCAGTCGACATCGCCGTTCCATGCGGTATTCATCTGCTGTCCGTCGACAAGGACGAGGATGTTCTTCGAGCTATAGCCGCGAAGGTTCACCGTGCCTTCGACAGAATTCGAAGCAGAGACGCCGGTCGCCATCGCAACGGCATCAGAGGCAGTCTGCACATTGCGCAGTTTGATGTCCTTCTCCGTGATGACTTGTACATTCGCCGGTACATCCTTGAGGCTTTCTGCCTGGCGGGTCGCAGTGACGGTGATGCCCTTCAGGGCATACATCGGAGCGGCCTCTGCCGCACTTGCGCTGCCCACGCCGAGAAGCGCCATAGCCGCCAGAAGAGCCGCTGTTTTTTTCATGTCTTTCATGTTCAATTCCCCTTTTCTGATTCTTTCCTCTCTCTAAAAGAAAAGATATCACTCATTACTTATTGGTAGAAAACAGATATTTCTATGGAAAGTCTGAGCCATATGTATGTATTACCATATCATATTTTAAGTCATTTGTTAAGGGAAGAAAGGCAAGGACGCATCTGGCAGCTCCGCCAAATGCGAAGGCGGATGGAGGGGCTTTGATGCAGGTGAAAAGCTATGCCACTCTCCCTCCCGGAAAAGCAGCCTCCGTGCGGCGTCCTGTCATGATGTACCCTGCTCGTCCTCGCCCTCCCGGATTGACTCTACTCTTCATCTCTCATCATCTCATAGAGCCGAGCGAGAGGAAGGCCGACGACATTGTCATAGGAACCTTCTATACGAGAAACCAGGATCGCGCCCTTGCCCTGAATGCCGTACGCGCCGGCTTTATCCATCGGTTCACCGGTGGCGACGTAGCGATCGATCTCCGAATCCGAGAGCTTTCTGAAATAGACGCGCGTCGTCTCGACATGAAGATGGACATGGCCCTTATGATAGACAGAAAGCCCAGTCTTGACTTCGTGCGCCCGTCCGGAGAGGCGGCGGAGCATGCGGCGCGCCTCCTCCTCATCTTTGGGCTTGCCAAGGATATCCTCATCAAGTACTACGACGGTATCGGCTGCAACGATCGCTGTCTCTACCCCCTTTGCCTCAAAGATGCTCTTTGCCTTCCCGCAGGCATTGAAAAGCGTCACAAGATCCGCTCCCTTTTTGCAGGAAAGGATCTGCTGTACGCTCTCGGGAAATTCAAAAATACGTGTCTTCGCCTCTTCCGGCGTTTCTGCTTCTGGAAAGGAGGAGGGCAGGACGTCTTCCGTCCAGCCGATCTGATGGATGAGCTCCCGCCGACGCGGCGAAGCAGAAGCTAAAATGATGTGCATGGTGAATGCTCCTTTTCTGAAAAATTCGTAGTCTAACGGTTCAGGGGATAAGAGTAACTGGTGACTGGGATTATCCCATATCGTCATCCCGAGCGTAGCCCTCGATCTTTATTGCACACCGGTAAGCAGTAATTACGAGATAACAGAAAAACGCAGTACCAAGACATCGTTTCTAGGGAAACACGGATAAATCGTTGTCAGATTTTACTCTTGAATTTTTATACATGACGAGGAATAGCCTGACGCGAATAGCGAGCTATTTAAGGAAGGCTATGACGAAGTCATGTATAAAAATTCTTGTGGAATCTGACTCTGCGATTTAATCAGCGTTTCCCTAGAATAGCGCATACGTGCTGATTTCCGTACTGCAATAGAGATTTCTCGACTTCGCTCGAAATGACAACGGCGCGAATCGCTATCAAAATTGCAGCGAAGCCGCCGCCCGCCTCCCGCCTCCCTCAATCCTCATTTTTCCCCCCTGGACCTTTACCTATCTTACCACACCTTGCCTAACGCTCTCCCCTTTGCTATGATACGGATAGAGGTGATGATCGTGAATAACAAGAATGGCATTTTCAAAATGATCCTGCTCGCACTTTTGGGCGCATTCCTTGCCAAGGGGCTGCATGCAAGGCAGGAGGCATATACACCGACAAAGAAAGAGGCAGAAGGCTGGCAGGCGCTGGCTCCCATCAAGAAGGCCTTCTGGCTCCTGCACCCCATGCGGGCTTTCCATTTCTTCCTGCTCCAGCAGTCGCTGGCTCTGACATGGAAGCTCGGGAAGAAATATCTGAAATAGACAGCGGATGCACGGCATGGCAGGAGGAGTCACTGACCCCTGCGACCGATAGGCGCTCCCCCTTCCACATCCCGGGCAATAAAAAAAGGGCTGTGAAGAAATGAATCCCCATTTCTTCACAGCCCCTTTTTACTTTGCTTTCATTTGGTTCAGGGTTCAGGGCTCTCGTGGCGGCTTCGCCGCCTTTTTTTAGAAGATGGTATTCTCGTAT
>ENA-UOJH01000338-UOJH01000338.1-human-gut-metagenome-genome-assembly--contig:-C148-NODE-338-length-47282-cov-11.375357_pt1 | contig 47282 bp, 36 predicted proteins | sample MGYA00242345_ERZ723892 | MGnify/ENA metagenome assembly ERZ723892 | reverse complement strand
TTTCTGTTTTTTATCCCAACTGGCTTATAATTCGGAAATTTTATCTAAATTTGCATTATTCCAAATAATGAGGATATTTATAGACAAGACAACATAGTTATGGCAGACAAGAATAAGTCTGCTAAATTAAGGATAGAAAGAATATGGACAGATATACTCGCATACATGCAATAAACAAAGTATTGAAGGAATACTTTGAAGACAATCCAAATCAAGGACCCATTCCAGCGAAAGAGTTTATGGAACTATTTGTAGAGAAAGGTATCTTCAACCAAGATAGCAGAGGTGGTTTGCCTATTAGGAAACTTCTTAGAGAACTCGATAGTGAGAATAGGCTTTCAGATATTCCCTATGCTATCGGAGAAATGAAGAGGGAAAACAAAAATTGGTTCTTTGCCAAACCACAGACAAACATCCTAGTTCGTTTAGAACCAATTGATGATAGCAAGTCCACAACGCATATCACAAATGAAACAACTAGTAAGAAGAGAGTTGGTCGCATGGACTCAGATGAGTATTATGTAATTGAACTATGCAACGAGGTTCTTGGCCTAAAAGCGTCTCAGCAGCATCGTTTTGATTTTCTTGTTGGAGATAGCGGTACAAAGCTGCCAGTTGATGCTTACTACAAAGATTTGAATTTGGTTGTTGAATACCTGGAAAGTCAGCATACACTATCTACTCCTTTCTTTGACAATAAGAAAACAGTAAGTGGTGTTTCAAGAGGCGAACAAAGACGTTTGTATGACGAACGACGAAGAGTAGAGTTGCCGAAACATGGTATCAACCTTGTGTCGATTAGCCATAACGACTTCGGTACGACAAAACGATTAAAAAGAAATCATAATCTTGACATCGAAGTGGTTCGGACAAAATTAAGTGACTATATCAAAAAGAAAAAATCATAGTATGAATTTGTACCAAGTAGACATCAATACAGAGATAGATGCCATTAGCGTCTTGGTGAATGCTTATGACGAGAACGAGGCTTTAGCCATTGCACAGACTATGTTTGAACAAGGTCTAACAGAATCAATAGGAACGACAATCATTAATGTAGCTGCGTTTCCTGCTTGTTAGCAAAATCTAGAAAGACCATACCATAAACCAAAGGTAAACCAAAGGGACGGTTCTTTTGGTTGCCACTTGCTAAATATATGAAGCGCCCCATCCTTCCACAGGCCAAAAGAACCGTCCCTTTGGTTTGCTTTTTTTAGGAATTAGGAATTGTTATGTTAGAAATTACACGATTTGTTTGGAATGTTGTCTTTTAATTGATAAATTTGCTTGAGATTTAAAGACTAACACTATATGTCAAGAAAAAGCCGAGAAATCAGTCCTACTGGCGTGTATCACGTGATGCTGCGCGGCATCAATCGTGGCAGAATTTTTGACGATGAGCAGGATTGTCGCAAGTTTGTGAAAATCCTCCACCAAGTCACACATCCCAAGGACAAAGACGATGCTCCGATGCCACCATATTGCTCCATCTACGCCTACTGCCTAATGGATAACCACATTCACCTACTCATAGCAGAAGGCACAGAATCGCTGTCAAACACGATGAAACGCATAGGTGTGGCATACGTGAGCTACTACAACAAACGTAACGAGCGTCTGGGACCGCTCTTTCACGACCGCTTCCGCAGCGAGCCTGTGGCAGACGCAGGCTACTTTATCAATTTGTTGAGATATGTGCACTGCAATCCCGTAGAGGCGGGAATAGTTGAGCACCCCTCTCAATATCAGTGGAGCAGCTGGCATGAGTATGATGGTTCTATAAAAGCCAACTGCGTTTGCGACCACACATTACCATTTACAGGCATGAGCCGGGAAGATGTGTGCGAACTGGTGTTGAACGTGAGCGAAAAACAAAGCCCCCAACCCCGAATCAGTCAGCGTCGCTTAACCGACACCGAAGCCACAGCAATTCTGCAACGAATTTGTGGCGAAGAGCCTGTGCTGAATATGCCAAAAGAACGTCAAAAAAACGTGGTTGAAAACGCTTATGCAGCGGGCGTAGGTTTACGCCAATTGTCAAGAATCACAAAAATAAGCTATGGAGCAATCGTTGTAATGCGTCGAAAATCAAACAACAAAACAAACAACAAACCAAAAGAACCGTCCCTTTGATTTTACGGTTATTTTTTATTATTTCTGAATATAAATATTATGTCAATATCTTTAAGTAAGAAACGAACCTTTTTACAAAGCCCTGTGGTAATAGCTTTGATTCTATGTTTCACATTCGGCTACTTCATAAATTTACTTTTAATTGAGTGGGGAGGCTGGGATTTACACAGAAATCAAAGAAAATTTTCTGTGCATTATTCTATTGACTCCAAAAATCCAAGAGCAATTTTTAATCAAATCCTAATCAAAAACTATAATGAGAATCAATCTTTAATACAGAAATATTATCATACCGACACGGTGGTGTCACCATTTATTCTGCAAGATAAAATGTATGATAATAAATATAAATCACAATATTATAATTCAAGATATGATGAAATGATTGATGTGACTTTGGTTTTAATTGATGGCTCTAATGCTGATATATGTATCGAATACTATCCAAAACATTTTCCTTGTAGTGGTATGGAAAAGTATAATTGTGCACGAGACTTTGTGAATGAAGCCTTGTATAAAAACCACATACAATTTGGAGACATCAACATTATTCCTATTCTCGGTCTATACTGGCAATTTTGGTATATTGATTATTGGTATTTGTTTTGGGGCGTATTTGTTTTTCTCCTTATAATAATTGTATTATGGGTGATATATATAGTCATAAGCAAGCGAAAAACCTAAGGAATTTAATGGCGTGAATTATTTGGGATTTGTTTGGAGCGTTGGAATTTAATTGATAAATTTGCAGCGAATAAAAAACACGAAAAAATATGTTGAAAAAAAGCCTTTTATCTAAAGAATGTCGAGAAATCAGTCTCGCTGGCGTGCACCATGTGGTTATGCGCGGTTTCAATTATGAAAGAGTATTTAACGACGAACAGGACCGCCGTAAGTTTTTGGAAATCCTCCACCAAATCACTCACCCAATGGACGAAAATGGCACTCCGCTGCCGCCATATTGCACCATCTACGCCTACTGCCTGATGACGAACCACATCCACATACTCTTAGCCGAGGGCACTGAACAGATGTATGACACGGTGGAGCGCATAAGTGAAGCATACATCAACTATTACAACAATCGCTACGAGCGTCAGAACCCACTATTTACCGAACGTTTACACAGCAGAATTGTGGACAACGTAGGCTACTTTCTCATTGCGCTGAGATACATACACCAGAACCCCGTTAAGGCAGGAATAGTTAAAAGCCCTTTTCAATTCCAGTGGAGTAGTTTCCGCGAGTACGACGGCTCGATAGATACCGATTGCATTTGCAGCCACACGCTGCCATTTGCACACATGGGCAAGAAGGATGTGTGCGAAGTGGTGGTGAGCGTGAGCAAAAAGCGAAAACATAAAAAACGCACACAGAGAACTCGCAGCAATTTGCAATAAATCAAACAATAAAACAAAACGCAAACCAAAAGAACCGTCCCTTTGGTTTGTAAATAGAGGGAATTGTGGGGGATTGGTTTGGAATGTTGGGATTTAATTGATAAATTTGCTTGGGGTAGTCGATTGCGTGAGAGGACTACCGCGGTGATGATTAATTAACTTGTAAAAACAAACATACATTGATGAGAAAAACGGTATTTATCACAGGGGCCACAAGCGGCATCGGCGAGGCTTGCGCTCGCAAGTTTGCACAAGGTGGCTACAATCTGATTATCACGGCACGCCGTGCAGAGAAGTTGGCTGAAATCAAGGCACAACTTGAGGCTGAGGGCGCGAAGGTGAAAACGCTTACATTCGACGTTCGCGACGCTCAAGCGGCACAGGCTGCGGTGGAGTCACTCGATGAGGAATGGCAGAAAATCGACGTGCTGATCAACAACGCCGGACTCGCACTTGGTCTTGACAAAGAATACGAGGGCGACCCTGAGGACTGGAACACAATGATCGACACCAACATCAAGGGACTCCTGACCATGACGCGCCTGATAGTGCCCGGCATGGTGAAGCGAAACGAGGGGCATGTGATAAATGTGGGCAGCGTGGCTGGCGATGCCGCCTACGCCAAGGGCAATGTGTATTGCGGCACAAAAGCGGCTGTGAAGGCGATTACCGACGGCTTGCGCATCGACGTGGCTGAAACGGCTGTGCGTGTCACCAACCTGAAGCCCGGACTGGTGGAAACCAACTTCAGCAATGTGCGTTTCCACGGCGACAACGAGCGTGCCGAAAACGTGTATAAAGGCATCACTCCACTCACTGGTGCCGACATCGCCGACGTGGCATTCTACGCCGCCTCAGCCCCCAAACACGTACAAATAGCCGAAGTGCTCATCCTTGCCACCCACCAAGCCAACGGCTCCACCATCCACCGACAATAAGAAGTAGGGAATCAGAAATTAGAAACACCATCAAAGGGACGGTTCTTTTGATGGTGTTTCTATTTATTATATTGATAAACAATGTTATACACATTGTCTAAAAAGCATTATTTTCATACATTTTAGCTACTTTCACGCAAAATAGAGGTAATTATTTTGGAAGTTAGCCATTAAATTCATACTTTTGCTATATAATTAAATTCGAAAAGCTTATGCCACGATTAAGCCGAGAAACCAGCCCTACAGGCGTGTATCATGTGATGCTACGCGGCATCAACCGTAGCCCGATTTTTGCCTACGAGGACGACTGCCGCAAATTTGTTAAAATATTGCGCCAGATCACCCATCCAAAAGATGCCGACAACAAGCCGTTGCCGCCCTACTGCAACATTCACGCATATTGCTTGATGACCAATCACATTCACTTGCTTATAGCCGAAGGCGCAGAGCCATTGGCGAACACAATGAAGCGCATCGGTGTTGCCTATGTGAGTTACTTCAACAAGCGTCACGACCGTCTCGGTCCTTTGTTTCACGACCGCTTCCGTAGCGAACCTGTGGCAAAAGCCGCCTACTTTATCACCCTTTTGCGCTACATACATTGCAACCCTGTGGAGGCAGGAATTGTGGATGCACCGGGCAAATTTCAATGGAGCAGTTGGCACGAGTACGACGGCAGTATCAAGACCGACGGCGTTTGTTGCCACAAATTACCATTCTCACGCATGAGTTGGAAAGAAGTGTGCGAATTGACGCTCAATGTCAGCAACGTGCAACGCCCGCAGTCGAGCATCAGCCACCGTCGCCTAACCGATATGGAGGCAACAAGAATTATCACCCAAATTTGTGGCAATGAACCCATAAAGCAACTGCCGCAAAAGCAACGCCACAATGCCATTAATGCTGTGGTTGCCGCTGGAGTGAATATGCGCCAGCTGTCAAGAATTGCACAAATTGACTATAAAACGATTGCTTTAATTATCGGAAAATCAAAGTGATAAACCAAAATACCATCAAAAGAACCGTCCCTTTGATGGTGGTAATTTATATCACCTTTTTAAAATGAATTTGATTATGAAAAGATTTCTGTTTTTAATTGTGGCGATGCTGATTGTGGCATCGGGAGGCAGCATAGAGGCGGCTTCGAAAAGAGTTAAGAAAAAAACGAAAAGAAAAGTGGAAACTGTGGAGCAGAAAGTTTTGGGCAAACACATGTGCTCTTTGCAATGGATTTCTTGGGACTATTTCGGAACGGTGAACATCACCAAGCAACCCGATGGCACATTGCGGTGCGTGGGTGGGCAGAAAAGCCGCGAGTGTGACGACTATTTGAAGATTGACGGCACCATCACCATCGAAAGTGCCGATTGCCTGATTTTCAACGGCGTGATTGAAACCAAAGTGAGTTATCTTGCCAACGGACAAGCCGTGGTGCGCACTGGCGAACAGCGGTTTTTACGCACCGGCGAGCGCAGATATTGGCGTATGCAGAACATGCGGAATCCCGTAGACGATTGCACAGATTACGTAGATATCTACATGCGGAGATAGCAAAATGTGCAAAAAAACAAGCCAAATCACACCACTATAATCCACGCTTAATCAAGTAATTAAAACAGAACACCATCAAAAGAACCGTCCCTTTGATGGTGTTTTTTTGTGATATAAGATGATGAAGGGGGGGGGGTTAGTGGAGGAGCTCGCCGAGGCTGGTGGTGAGGTTGAGCATGAAGGTGGTGGCACCTGTATGGGGCTGGGCGAATGCCACGCCGAAACCGAACGATTTCACTTTCATGCCGGCTCCCAATGATAGGCCGGAGAGGAAATTGCGCTGATATGTGCTCATATCGGTGCGCACTTTGTGGTTGTAACCAAGGCCGATATACATATTGTCGCTGGGCAGAAATTCCAGACCGAGCACAAGGTGACGCATGAAGTTGGAGCCGAAACTCTCTTTCTTCACCAGGTCGCTGTTGGTGTTGTTCTTGTCCTCTGGTTCGTAGTATGGCAGACTCCATTTGCGCAAGTTGTAGGCGGTGATGGAGAGGCGGAATGGCGATGTGCCAAACCTCTGCGAATAGCCCAGCTGAATATCCCATGGCAAGCGGTCTTTAGCATCGGTGGTGCCGTTGAACTTCTTCACCTGGCCACCAAGGTTTTTTGCCACCACAGAGAGCGAGAGCTCGTTGTCGGGGTTGTAGATGTTCACACCCAGGTCGGCGGCGATGGCTCCAGCCGAGAAATCGCCATATTTTGAATACAGATATTTCAAGGTGATACCGCCGCGAATGTTGGTGGCGATGTCGTGTGAATAAGTCACGTTGAAATTGATGTCGCTGGCATTGAATTTGCCAAGGATTGAACCTTGAGCGTCGGTTTCGGTCATGCTGCCATAGCCGTAGTACTGAAGCCCCACAGCAAATGCGCTATGTTCAGTAAGTCCCTGGCCATATCTCACGCCAGTGAAATTGGTGGAGCCGATGTATTTCATATAGTTCACGCCCACTTGGTGGTCGAATTCCGGTCCCAAAAGCGCAGGGTTCTGCTCCACAAGGTTGATGTCGTCGTCGATGATGGTGAGGTTGTGTCCACCAAGCCCATACACATGCGACGACGGGCTCACGTTGAGAAATTCGTAAGCCGTGGTGCCGTCTTGCGCCCACGCCGTAAAGCTCACAGCCCATGCGGCAAGCAGGCAGATATAGCGATGAATAGATAATTTCATACTTTAATATTAACGCGTTATAACTTTATTAACGCACACACACCTTGAAATCGTATATCCTTTTAATTTTTTTTTACAACATTCGGTTAATTTTGCCCAATCTGTAAAAATAAATGAAACAATATTAATCATTTTCAAATTTGACCTTTCGAGTATTGAAATTTGCGAAAACGAAATTATATTTGCAATGTTTTTAACAGGAAAAGCACTGCTTTACTTCTCGTTTAAAACACTATTTATTTGTAAATCACAATGATGCGACAATACAAACATATTTTACCACTCTTCGTGTTATCGGCACTCATTCTTTCCGCTATCGAGGCCACAGCGCAAACGCGCCCTCGTGCCAGCCGAATTGGTGTAGTGAATCCTATGTCGCCCGACCACACCTCATATCTCGAATTTTACGAATTTGAGCAAGTTGATGTGCAACCATCATTCCCTGGTGGCGAACGTGGTCTTGTGAAATTCGTAAACAACACTCGCGAATATCCCTACCACGAATACGTGGCACGCCAGCAAGGCCGCGTGCTTTGCAGCTTCATCATCCTCACCGACGGACAAGTGTCGCACGTGAAAGTGCTCCGCAGCTCCGGTCACGAGGCTCTCGACAACGAAGCCGTGCGTGTAATCAAAAAAATGCCCCGATGGGAAGCCGGAAAAATGTGGAACACAAAAGTGAACGTGCGCTGCATCCTCCCCATCGCATTCCGACTATAGCAAACTATATACAAGAGACAAGATATATTTAACCCCCAAATGAAAGTTAAATAGGAGTTGTGCCACGATGTGAATCGCAGCACAATTTTTTTTATCCCCACACCTAACAAAATGTTTATTTGAGGAATTTTTATGGTTCAGTGGATAAATACTGGGGGCACAGAAACAAAAACATAAAGAACACTCGCCTTCGGCGAAAAAAACCGGTAGGGACGTGATACTTCACGTCTGCCCATAATTACATTATCATATTGAATGTCAACCATTTGACGCGGACGCGATAATGGTGAAGTAAAGATATTTTTCAGCATAATATGGGGATATGCCTTTGGGGTGTTTTTCGGGCGTAACGAGCAAGGTGGCAATGCTTTGCTACAACGCATCGGAAACATGCCGAAGGCATGTCCCTACGTTATGGCGTTATCTTTTTGGAGACTCGTTATTCGGGGTCGTCGATGCGGAAGATGGTGAAGTTTACTTTGCCGTAGATGCGGTGTTGGTAGAAGTGGGGCAAGTGGCTGAAGTCGTAAGCCTTGCTGTGCTCAATCACGAAGATGGTGTCGGGTTTGAGCATTTGGGAGTTGAGCACCAGTTCGGGAATGGTGGCGAAGTCGGGCAAATCGTATGGTGGGTCGGCAAAGATGATGTCGAACTTCGTGCCGCACGTTTCCACAAATTTCAGCGCATCGCCCTTCACCTGAATGAGGTTGGGGTCGTGGAGTTGCTCTTTCACCTTGCGAATGAAATTGTACTGCGTAGCCGCCTTCTCCACGCTGGTCACTTGGGCGCAACCGCGTGAAAGCAGTTCGAAACTGATGGCACCAGTGCCCGAAAAGAGGTCGAGAGCTGTGAGCCCTTCAAAGTCCACCCAGTTGCCGAGCACATTGAAAATGTTTTCGCGCGCCATGTCGGTAGTGGGGCGAGCGGTGATGTTGGTAGGCACTTGAAAACGGCGACGGCCGTATTTTCCGCTGATTATTCGCATAGGGCTAAAAGAATGAGTTCGAGTGGAGCCTTCACCGCGTCTTGCCCAATGCGCAGAGCTGCCGCGGGGAAAATGGAAGGCATCACATAGTTAATGTATTTTCGGAGAGTGGGGATAGCGGCATCGCGAAGCGGCTTTCCACCAGTCACAAAAAGTTCGTTTTTATTGGCATCAAGTCCGAAACTTTGCCATGCGTTGAGCGCATAGTAGATGGCGTTGGCTGCATCGGTGCATGGGAAAGAGTTTGCCATCACCAAGGCACGGTCGCGCACGATGAGCAGGTCGATGCGCTCGGGGTGCAGGTTGAGGTGCATACACGCCCCTGTGCGGTGCTCGTCTTGGTGCTTGAAATGCTCCATCAGTGGATAGAGGTGGTGCACCACAGGCGGCATATTGAAGGTGCGCTGCAAGAATCCGAGCAGTCCCTTCGGCATTTCGTAGGCAATATGCACACCGCAGCGTGGAAGCGCACAGAGAGCGAAATCGCCTTCCATATCGGGAAACATCGCATCGAATGCATCTTGCGCATCGAGTTCGTCGGCGAACGCCTCCGGCAAAATCATGAAGTGCTGGCTTTCGACCATGATGCGCACTTTCTTGTAATCGTTGAGCAGCACGGGATTGTCGTAGATGGCATTTTCCGCAGCCTTCAGATAGCTACCACAGCTGAGGTCGAGAGGCAATGTGCCCGTAATCAGCGAGTTTTCCTCGTCGATGTCGTGAAGCGTGTATTGCACTTCGCTGGAGCCAAACGCCAGTTGAAGCGTCCAGTATTCGGGGTGCTGTATGTCGATATTTGCTGTGGTGCTGGAAAGATTACTCATAGTTTCATAAAACAGTGCTTTTGCAAAATTAGCAAAATTCTCACTTATGTCAAAATCGGATTTTCGCACTTCTGCGTCAAAATTCTCATATCCAGCGCAATTATCGCCAAGCGAAAATGCAAAGCGGCACGGCACACCGCCACGGAGCGCGGAGTAAAAAAAAGGTGGATATGCTTGGTAGTGTAGTGGGTTTGCAGTAATTTTGCATAGGATTTATCCGATATACAATCTATATATGATAGAACGACACGTGATTATCGACAATGTGGACCCCGTGGTTTTCTATGGGGTAAACAATTGCAACATACAACTTATCCGCAACCTCTTCCCAAAGTTGCGCATGGCGGCTCGTGGCAATGTGATTAAAGTGATTGGCGACGAGGAGGAAACGGCGCTCTTCGAGCAGAAAGTGAAAGAACTTGCCGACTTCTGCAACCACTACAATCAACTCAACGAGGAAGTGATCATCGACACCATCAAGGGCACTCCACCCAAGGAACTGAAGATGGACGATGCCATCATCTTCGGCGTGAACGGCAAGCCTATCAAGGCACGCACGCCCAATCAGCAGCTACTGGTGAAAACCTTCACCGAAAACGACCTCACCTTCGCACTCGGTCCTGCCGGCACCGGTAAAACCTACCTGGCGGTGGCTATGGCGGTGCGCGCGCTGAAAAATCGCGAGGTGCGCAAAATCATCCTTTCGCGCCCTGCCGTGGAAGCCGGCGAGAAACTCGGTTTCCTGCCCGGCGACATGAAGGACAAAATCGACCCCTATCTCCAGCCGCTTTACGATGCCCTCGAAGACATGATTCCGAACACCAAGTTGAAGGAATACATGGAAACGAAGGTGATTCAAATCGCCCCCTTGGCATTTATGCGTGGCCGCACGCTCAACGATGCCATCGTGGTGCTCGACGAGGCGCAAAACACCACCACACACCAAATCAAGATGTTTCTCACACGCCTCGGCATGGGCAGCAAGATGATTGTGACTGGCGACGTGACGCAAATCGACTTGCCTCGCACCACCGCTTCGGGATTGATTCAGGCACTGAAGATTTTGCGCAACGTGAAAGGCATCGGCAGGGTGGAATTTGAGAAAAAAGACATCGTGCGCCACCACTTGGTGCAGCGCATCGTGGAGGCTTACGAACGCCACGACGAGGAAGAGCGACCCACCCCACCCCAACAACAACAATGAAAACTTCTATTCAAAACATATAAAATATCAAATCAATGGCTAAAACTTTAGTTCGCACCGACTTCAACTTCGAAGGTCAAACAAATGTGTATCATGGTAAAGTGCGCGATGTTTACAGCATCGGCAACGACATTCTCGTGATGGTGGCAACCGACCGTATTTCGGCTTTCGACGTAATCCTTCCAAAGGGTATTCCCTCAAAAGGACAAGTTCTTAACCAGATAGCGGCATCATTCCTCGATGCCACTGCCGACATCGTTCCTAACTGGAAACTCGCCACACCCGACCCAATGGTGACCGTGGGCAAGAAGTGCGAAGGGTTTGCCGTTGAAATGATTATCCGTGGTTACCTCACCGGTAGCGCATGGCGTGCTTACAAGGATGGCTGCCGTGAAATTTGCGGCGTGAAGATCCCCGACGGTATGCACGAAAACGAGCGTTTCCCAGAACCAATCATCACCCCAACCACCAAGGCTGCGGAAGGACACGATGAGGACATTTCTCGCGAAGAAATCATCGCCAGGGGCATCGTGAGCAAAGAGGACTACGAGCAGGTGGAGAAATACACCCGCGCCCTGTTTGCACGCGGTACCGAAATTGCTGCAAGCAAGGGTCTTATCCTCGTCGACACCAAGTATGAGTTTGGCAAGGCCGATGGCAAGGTGATTTTGATGGACGAAATCCACACCCCCGACAGCAGCCGCTACTTCTATGCCGATGGCTATCAGGAAAAATTTGAGAAAGGCGAGCCACAGAAGCAGTTGAGCAAGGAATTTGTGCGCCAATGGTTGATTGAAAACGGATTCATGGGCAAGGAAGGTCAGCAAGTGCCTGAAATGACCGATGAATACTGCGAAACCGTATCGCAACGCTACATTGAACTCTACGAAGACATCACTGGCAAAAAGTTCGTGCCTTGCGCCGACGAAGACCTCGCCGCCCGCATCGAAAAGAACGTAAGCGAATATCTCAAGACACTGTAATTTTCTTCAGAAGATTTTTTCGGAAGATTTTCTTCCGGAAGTTAAGAAGTTAAGAAGTTAAAGAAGTTAAGACGATTGCTTCGGCTCTCGAAATTTCGATATTTCGAAATTTCGAAGGCTCGAAAACTCGTAGACCCGTAGACCTGTTGACTCGTAGACTCAAAAAAAGACGTGAATAAAGTAGAACAAATAAAGCCCTATAGCGAAGCCGACGGCAAGACCGAGCAGGTGCAAGCCATGTTCGACTCCATTGCCCCAGCCTACGACTTCATGAACCGCGCCATGACGCTTGGCATCGACAAGTGGTGGCGCAAGGTGGCGCGCAAGAAAGTGGCTACCGTGGCCCCCAAGCGTCTGCTCGACGTGGCTACCGGCACTGGCGACTTTGCCATTCAACTCCACAACCACCTGCACTGCACCGTGAAGGGCATTGACCTGAGCAACGGTATGCTGGAGGTGGCACGCAAGAAGGTGGCAGACAAAGGGCTTCAAGAGCAAATCACCTTCGAGCAAGGCGACTGCCTGAAGATGCGCTTCAGCAGCGAGAGTTTCGATGCGGTGACTGTGGCTTTCGGTGTGCGCAATTTCGAGCACATCGACCGTGGGTACGAGGAAATGTACCGCGTGATCAAACCTGGGGGCATGTTGTGCGTGCTGGAACTGTCAACACCGCAAAACCGCTTCATTCGCTTCTTCTACGACCTCTACGCCATGCACATCATTCCGTTTGTGGGTTCGCTGAAAAGTGGCGACAAAAGCGCCTACCGCTACCTGCCCGAAAGCATCGCAGCCGTGCCGCAAGGCGAGCAGATGCTCGAAATCATGCGTTCGGCAGGTTTCAAGCACTGCAAGGTGCACCGCCTCACCCTCGGTGTGTGCAGCATCTACACCGGCATCAAATTATAGCATTACGAAAAAATCCGCTATATCGTTCCCCAAAAGGCAAATTCAAGCCCTTTGGGGAATTTTTATTTAAAATATGTGTTGCTCGTATCGCTAAAATGATTACTTTTGTGATAAGAATTATCAAACATACAATTATAGGTTAATTAATTATGGGAGCAATTAAAACTATCGGCATTCTCACTTCAGGAGGCGACGCTCCAGGTATGAATGCCGCAATTCGTTCAGTCACTCGTTCGGCAATTTACAACGGATTCAATGTGAAAGGCATTTACCGTGGCTACAAGGGACTTATCGACGACGAAATTGTAGATTTCAAAACTCAAAACGTATCAAATATTATCCAACAGGGTGGCACTATCCTGAAAACTGCACGATGCAAGGAATTTACCACCGAGGAAGGCCGTGCCCGTGCTTTCGACGTGATTAAGAAGCACGGCATCGATGCATTGGTGGTAATTGGTGGCGACGGTTCGCTCACTGGTGCACGCCAGTTTGCCAGCGAGTTCGACTTTCCAATCATCGGCTTGCCAGGCACTATCGACAACGACCTCTACGGCACCGACCACACCATCGGCTACGACACCGCCCTCAATACCATCATGTGGTGTGTGGACCGTATTCGCGACACTGCCACCTCGCACGAGCGTCTGTTCTTCATTGAAGTGATGGGCCGCAACGCTGGCTTCCTTGCCCTCAACGGTGCAATCGCCTCCGGTGCCGAGGCTGCCATCATTCCAGAAATCTCCACCGAGGTCGACCAGTTGGCTGAACTGATTCAAAACGGCTTCCGCAAGAGCAAAAACTCATCAATCGTGCTCGTGGCAGAAAGCCCCGTGACCGGTGGCGCAATGGGACTGGCAGAGCGTGTGCGCAAGGAGTTCCCTGAATATGATGTGCGTGTCACCATTCTCGGTCACCTCCAGCGTGGTGGCTCGCCCACAGCGCAAGACCGCATTCTCGCATCACGCATGGGTGCGGCGGCAGTAGATGCGCTGCTCGAAGGCCAACGCAATGTGATGATTGGCGACGACAATGAGGAGATTGTGTATGTTCCATTCAGCAAGGCTATCAAAAACAACAAGCCTATCGACCGCGAACTTCTCAACACACTCCGCCGCCTTTCTATCTAACCCACCGCCGATGGATTACGAAAGAAAATAATCGTTTATCATCATATCACTCAACTGGTCGGAGGAGCGACACCACATTTCGCACCCGACCAGGTGAGTGATTTAACCAACAAATAGTATTATGAAATACAATTTTAAAGAAAAACAAGCCATTGTATCGGTAGTCATGGCAATGGCACAAGCCGATGGCGTAATCGACCCTAACGAACTCGCATATTTTGAACAGTTGCAAGAGTTGCTCCGCATCTCCGATGAAGAGTTGTGCGACGTGACTGCCACCATCGACAACGACTTCTCGCTCTTAGGGCTTATCGTGCTCTCGAAAATGGAAAATCAGAAGAAAGCCGATGTGAAGAAGATGCTGCTGCAAATGATGACCAGCGATTGCGACCTCAATGAGAAGGAACTCACGCTCTTCAACTTCGTTTGCCGTGTCACCGGCATGGACGCTGCCACCGACAGTCTTCTCGACAGTGGCGAACTCGACTACGACCCCACACGCATCCTCACAGCCGACACTATCAAGAAAATCAAAAGCGCAGAAAAACACCTGCTCGGTGAAGGGAAAAAATAACACACTCACTTTTAACATACACCCCCATATTCAATTCAAACAAAAAAACTAAATGAAATGAAAGCGAATCGACGACTGTTAACTATGATTTTGGCAAGTGCCTTGACCTTCGGCATCGCTAATGCTAAAAACGACGAATATAAGCACGACAACTGCTACAACTATATGCGTGGCTTGGAAGCCGTGCAGAACGAAGACAACGACGAAGCCATCAAGTATCTGAAGGCAGAAGTGGAACAGCACCCCAACTGCGACCGTGCATACCAGCAGCTGGCTGTAATCTACGGCAATCAAGGGGAGAATGGTGATGCGCTCACTTACATCGACCTCGCCATCAAGCACTGCCCCAAAAAGGACACTTATAACCAATCATACAACCATTATGTGAAAGCAAAAATCATAGAGAATCTTGGTGGTATTGAAAATGCTGAGGCAGAATACAATAAGTCGATTAAGCTCGATCCGGAAAATTGTGATCGCTATGTATCAAGAGGTGATTTCTACTACAACCGACAGCTGTTTGAGACAGCTGCTGCCGACTATAAGAAGGCTACTGAGCTACAACCCGGATTGGCTATAAGCTTCACCCGCATGGGAATGTGTATGGAGGCGTTGGATAGAATACAAGAGGCATACGACTGCTACGACTACGCCTTGAAACTGTCGCCTGGCGACAACACCGTTATCGCCTACAAAGGCGACGCCCTACTCAAGCTCAAAAAATACAACGATGCGCTCAACTGCTACTTTGAAGCCATCAGCGGTGACAACGTCAATGAAGCCGCCCTCAATGGCTTGGCAAGTGCATTTGAAGAAGTGCCCGATGCTGTGATTGCCAAACTGAGAGCACAGCACATCAAAAACCCGAAAGAAGAAGAATGGACAGTGTACTTGGCCACATTTCTAAAAATCAACAAAGAATACGATGAGGCCATCGCTCTGTTTAAAGAACTACAGAAAGACGACCAAAGCACCGACTATTATTCTTCGATTGCAGAATGCTACCAATTGGCGGGCAACTATCCTCTGGCAATCAAATACATTGAGAAGGCGATTGAAAACGAACCCGAAAACTACGAACATGTGTTCAACAAGGCTAACTACCTCTACTATATGGGGCAATACGATAAAGCCATCGAGGCAGCGAATATGTGCATTGAGGAATACCCTGACAAAGGTGCTTTCTATGCTTTCAGAAGTATGCTCCAAATGTGCAAAAAGAACTACGAAAAGGCGTATGCCGACGTAAACACAGCCATCAACTTGGGCGAAGACGACACCGACAACCGTTTTCTCAGGGCAAGAACCCTGCTGTTCTTGGACAGAAACGACGAGGCGATGGCTGACTTGAATGTGGTGCTTGCCGACACCGCTGACGCTTACCACCACGCGTTTGCCGAGTTTTACATGGGCAATAAGGAAGCGGCACTTCAGCAGATCGACTCATTGGCGAGCAAAAGCTCCGACGATACATATAAGCTCTACAACCTGGCGTGCGCCTACGCTTTGATGAACGAAAAAGACAAGGCGCTGAAACTGCTTGAGCAAAGTTTTGAAACTGGCTTCTACGCTTTCACCAAGGCGAGAAACGATGTGGACTTCGACAACATTCGCGAAACGCCCGAATTTAATGCGCTAATCACCAAATACGAGGAGCGACTACAAAAAAAGTTGGAGAGTATGAAAGATGATGAAGATGCCGACCAATACGAGGAAGTGACCTGTGAGGTGCCTTACACCAAGAAAGGCGGCATCACACAGGTGAAGTGCGAAGTGAATGGACTGCCACTCCACTTCATCTTCGACACAGGCGCATCTACCATCTCCATCAGTTCGATAGAGGCGCTGTTTATGCTCAAAAACGAATATCTCAGCGAAAAAGACATCGTGGGCTCGTCGTACTACTCCGACGCTAACGGCGAAATCAGCGAAGGCACCGTCATCAACCTCAAAGAGGTGAAAATTGGCGACGCCATTATCAACAACGTGCGAGCATCGGTGGTGCACAACCAAAAGGCTCCGCTGCTGCTGGGACAAAGCGCATTCCAAAAGTTCGGCAAAATGGAAATCGACAACGATAAGAAAGTCGTGACCATCACTTACAAAAAGAAGAAATAAACTATCACTCTAAATATGCGACGCTTAACACTTATTTTAGCAATCTTTGCTTCATTCACTGCGGCATTTGCCCAAAAGCACATCACCGACTCGCTGATGATCAACGGACAAATGCGCACCTACACTATGTTTCTGCCTGAGGGCATTCAGAAAGATGCCCCACTGGTGGTGTTTATGCACGGCTACAGCAAGAAGAAGGTGAAAAACTTCGACCGCTTCGGGCTCGACCCTGTGGCTGCACGCGAGAAATTCGCCGTGTGCTACATTCATGGTCTGCCCGACAGCACCAACCACTACGGCTACTACGTGGGCTACCCACCACAAGCCTCAATGCAGAAGCACGAAACCAGCGACATCTGCAAAATCACCGAAGCAGTGCAAGAGCGCTACCAACTGAGCAAGGTGAACGCTTTCGCCACAGGCATGAGCAATGGCGGCGACATGTGCTACCTCATGGCTTACGAGGGACAAACTACATTCCGCGCACTTGCACCAGTGGCAGGCATCACCCTCAACTGGATTTATCAAAAATACGAAGCGCCCCACCCCATTTCCATCTACGAGATTCACGGCACCGCCGACAAAACGTCGAGTTGGTATGGCGACATGGAAAACAAAGGCGGCTGGGGAGCGTATCTGCCGCTGAAAATCTCCATCGGCTACTGGGTGGCACGCAACCGTTGCACCAACATTGAACCCACCGACACCATTCCCAGCAAAGACCCAGCAAGCACCCACTACATCGTGCAGCACCGCTTCACAGGCGGCACCGACGGCACCGAAGTATGGGTAGATGAAGTGGTGGGAGCCCCCCACACCTGGCACGCCAAGGACATGAACACCGCCGAAGCCATCTGGGCATTCTTCCGCCACCACCTCAAATAATCATCCCCCGAAACGCCCCCGAACCTAACAAATTCGAGGGCAAAACACCATCATGGCACGACGACTGAAGAAACCATATCGCAACATACTGAAAACTGCGGCCGTCATAGCCTTCATCGTGATTCTGAAATGGCTATGGGTGACCATTTCCACCATGGGGCACGGCACCTTTGAAGGCGAAAAAACGGAGATATTGCGCCGAAGAAATTATCTTGCCAATCAGTTGCTGGTGCCGCCTGAAGAGGTAATCAACGAAATGCCGGAAGCGATTGGCTCCCAGTTTCAAGGAGAATGGGCCATGTATTCCTGCTCCATGATGTCGGCTGCGCTGGCAAATATCAGTATGCTATATCCCGACGAGAAAGAGAAATCTGTTGGGCAAATCGACAGTCTTATCAAGATAGTGATGTCGCCCGAATTACGGCAATTTGATGCGGCGAGATGGGACGAAGACCCGTTGGAGAGTTTAGACAGCGACCAAAGCCACATGTCGTATTTGAGCATTCTTGCCTGGATGATTAGCAGCTACAAAACAGCAGGTGGAAATAACAAATACGATGAGCTCTACCATCAGCTCTGCGCCACATTGCATAGGCGAATGAAAGAAAGCCCGGCGTTGAATCTGCCAACCTATCCTGGCGAACCTATCTACGTTCCGGATATGTTGGTCACTTTAGTGGCTCTAAGTAATTTTACATGGCAATGCGACGACCGCTACCAAAGCACAATCAACGAATGGCTGAAAAAGGCAAAAACAGAATGGACCGACAAGAAAACCGGCATCTTGAAATCATTCTTGAACAACGACGGCACGCCACTATCCGACCCCATTAAAGGTTCCTATGCTGCCTTGAATTGCTATTACCTCACCTTCGTGGATAAGGACTTCGCAAAAGAGCAATACGAGTTGCTGAAAAAGCATTTCATACAGCGTGGACTTTTGACCGGAATCCGAGAATATTACGACCGTTCTTGCTGGTTTGGAATGGACATTGATGCAGGTCCAATCATCTTCAACCTCAGCCCATCAGGAACAGCGTTTGCCATTGGAACCGCCACCTACTTTGGTGACACCGACTTCCGCAGCAGCCTACTGACCACCGCCGAGATAGTCGGCTCCACCATTCGCGGCTGCAACACAAGCTACTACCTATTAGCAAATTTAGCATTAGTGGGCGAAGCCATCACCCTGGCAATGCGAACCACCACCCCCTGGCACCGAACCAACTAATCCCACAAACCAAAGCAAACCAAAGGGACGGTTCTTTTGGTTTGTATCTCCTTATCTAATTGAAAAGCAAACGTATACCACGCATCTAATATGTAAAAAATGTGCTAAAGCGGAATGAATGTGCGTTATCATATAGGTAAATGCCTCTGACATATTTCAAATGCGCTGACACATTACTTGCTTATTGCAACAAAAGCATACCAGAAGAACCGTCCCTTTGGTTTGCGATTGCTTAATTCTGCAATGTTATGAATTCTTGTTCGTAAAACAAAGTAGAGTCTAACTGCATATCTAACATTTTTTCTACATAACATCTATCGATACAAACTATTTTACTACGATATTGGCTTGGTGTCGTGTCGTTCTTTAATATGTTGTAACGAAAACTCTTTTTTGGAGGAATCTTAACCAAAAAAGTATAGCCGATTATAGAATTGTCTGCCACATATGTTGATTTTAAGGAATATTCAATCCAACTGAAACCGTCCCTTTGCTTCAAAAAATAATATCTGAAAATTGCCTCCTTATTTTTAATACTCATACTATCGTCTTTGACAATAAAAGTCAATAAATCTTTAGAGGAAAGATTTTGAATTTCTATAGTTTCCACAAATTGCTCTTTATTCGTTATGCCATTATAATAAGAGCAATTTAAAATGCTTGTTTTTTCTTGTCCAGCCAAAGTGATGAAAAACAATAAAACAAACGGAATAATAATGCGGACTTTATTCATACTTACTTCATATTTTTAACTGTTTCTGTTTTTGATTTTATTATCATATCAATCAATTTGATATTTGTATCTTTAGTGCCTCGAAAATGATGAGAAGCACCTCTATGATTGTAGCCATTCAGTATATATAGTGCCCCATGCCCATTCGCTTCATGACTATAGGTTTCAGCAGCTCCCTTTTCTGACAAGTTTTTATTAATAATGACATGTATGGTATTATTTGTCGACCCAGAAAAACCAGCCCTATCGGGGAACAATGTGATTCCCATTTTCCCAGTCTCTCCCGTGGAAAGCCCACTAATAGTGCTACCTGTCTTATCTTTGTCATCCTCGTTATCATATAAGGGATTGAAATCATAATATGTCATAGTGCTATTTTTTAGCTCTCCATTCTCATCAATATAGTTGTAATTGTCATTCAATTCAACAAACATAGTGATTGGAGAGTTTACTATGTATTTCAATATTTGAAAATTATAACTGTCACCACTGTATTCTTCAAGTTTATTTTTATCTATAAATCCCTCGTCATTAATTACTACGAATCTTCTTGCTTCAGCTGGAATAGTATTTTTTATCACCTGAAGTTCCTCTTCTCCTTTAGGCTTCAATTCTTTTCCTGTGGGGTCGGTGAGGGTGATGGGGTTGGCGGCGCACCAGAGGTAGGGGCTCATGCTGTAGTATTTCTCTGCCATGGGGTCCTGGGTGGGGGTGCGACCAATAGCGGGGTCATACATGCGAGTTTTGCTGTCGTAGAGGTCAAGGCCGTTTTCTCGGTCGAGTTCCTTGGTGCCGTATTTGTAGGGCTGGTTGCCTTCGGTGGTGGTGGCAGCCATTAAGCCACCATAGGGATAGTAGCTGTTGAGCTCTATCGGTTGGTTACTCTGGTTGAGGACTACGCGGATGTTGCCTTGGTAGTCTTTGATGTAGAAGTAATATTCGCCGCCTTGGATGTAGCCACAGGAGCACGGCGTGTGCGCCCCAACGGTTTTAATTAGCCGTTTTTTGGTGTGGCGATGTGGAGTACTGGTTATCATGACACGAAGGGTTTTTGGAACGCTTATAGGCAAAGGTATGTAAAATTATTGATAAACAGGCCATTTAGCCCACAAATAATCTTCTTGTTGAATTTCGTTGAATCTGTGTGAGCTTTGATAATATGCGATGATTCATGCCTGCCACAATAAGCAAGGACGCAAATCGCATCACAACGAAGGGACATGCCTTCGGCATGTTTCGACACAGATTCAATGTATCAACGCATTGAAAACGGTCCTTTGGTGTGCTTCAAAAATCAAGTTTTATGCTGTTACTTGTAATGATTTGGACACCAGTAAACAACAAAGTAACTTTTTCATTATTTATTCGTTTTTGAAGAATTTTGTTTCTCAATAAGTCGCGTGATAATATTGGCCAGAAACGTGAATGATTTATATAATAATACAAATAATAATTGACCAATAGAGAAAAATATGACATTGTTAACATAATGCCACATACCGATTTTTCCCACGAACATATGTATAATGGGAAGATTGATTAATTGTGAATCATAGTTTGTAAAAAAATCGCAAAACAAGAATTGGATGAATATGCAAACCGCAAAACTAATCAACCATACCTTTTTATTTCTCCAATTTAAGATTAAGCGGGCTAAGAAATATGTCACAACACACTGGACTATCATTCCCCCAATAAAATAAGTATAGAATTCTGACCATGCAGTATATGTAAATAACAATAATATCAGAAGAGGATTCATAGCATTGTTCACAGTGTAAGCACTTGCACAAACATGAAGTATTGACAACAACAATACGACAAGGATTTTCCAAAAGTTCTTGTTTTTATTATTCATCGTTTATTTTTGTTTTATAAACTTTCCATTTATATATCTATAAGTTCCCTCAGGAAGATATTTTATGTCATCTAAAAACGACCCAATAGAGTGACCTCCACTTTTGCTTGTTTGTTTCATGAAGCTTGCACCTTCTACCTTATCTGATCCAGCAATAATATCGTCTGTATGCGAAACTTGATATGTAGAGACTCCGTCCACTGCGTGTGCGCTGTTAGGCTGGAATGGCGCAAAATCATATTCACTTATCATTAACCCATTTGCTATTGTTGGATTCTTTTTCGCAAAATCAACTATTGCTTGAACAAATCCTTTGCCAAAAACAGCTCCCATACTATGCGTTATTATTATTAAGGGTTCGAGTATTAATCCATTTTTATTTCTTTTTAATGAGTGAATTATTTGTTTTGCGGAAATCTCTCCAGATGCGTATCCACAATAATATCTAACGTTTGGGTTGATATTGCTATCTTTGCCTCCTAATAATGCCCCATAACTACCCAATGCTCCGTCAAGATAATAAGGCTTTCGATTGTCATTAAAGTGCCTAGCAATATTATTATCAAAATTTCCCCAATAATCTTCAGAACTTTCAAATGGATTAGGTTGAAATCCATTTATAAAAAATAATAAATTACCATCTGGGTCCATGTATTTGATGGGGTTGGCAGCGCACCAGAGGTAGGGGCTCATGCTGTAGTATTTCTCTGCCATGGGGTCCTGGGTGGGGGTGCGACCAATAGTGGGGTCATACATTCGAGCTTTGCTGTCATACCAGTCGAGGCCGTTTTCTCGGTCGAACTCCTTGGCGCTGTATTTGTAGGGCTGGGTGCCTTCGGTGGTGGTGGCTGCCATTAAGCCACCATAGGGATAGTAGCTGTTCACCTCCACTGGCTGGTTAGCCTGATTGAGCACCACGCGCACATTGCCCTGATAGTCCTTGATGTAAAAATACAACCCCCCATCCTGCATGTAGCCGTTCTCGGTCATGACACGCTCCAAGCAGCCGTTCTTGTAGATATAGTTGCCGCAGTAGTCGCGCGTCATCAGCGTGCGAGAAATCGGTTCCGCAGGAGTCTCAATGATGCCATTCTCGTCGAGAGCCGACGGACTGGCAATAGCGTCGTATCCATCGCTCGCCTTTGCTTTTTCCGCTTCAACAATGGAGAAGTTGTTCAGGCGATACTCCACACGTAGTTTCCGTCCATCGGCGGCATAGGTGTAGCAAGTTTCGTGCCCATCTTCGAAAAGCACAGTCTGCGGCAGGTTGAGCATGTTATAGGTAATGCTACTGATACCCTTATTGCGGTCGCTGGTCATGTTGCCGTTGGCATCGTAGGTGTATTCCTCCGCCCCGTCTGCCTCGTCGCGGAAGTCCATCGCCCCTGCGTAGGTCAGATTCTCCGCCGCATCGGTGACGCGTGTGAGCTGGTTGCCGTCATACGCCATCTTGAGGTCGTCGATGATGCCATATGCGCGGACATGGGTGGGCAGCGAAGTGATGTAGTCCGTCACGCCGTGTCGCTTCAGCGAGAGCATGTTGCCGTTAAGGTCGTAGGAGTAGGCGCAGGAGAAGTTGCGCTCGCCCTGCGTCACCAGGTCACCGTTCCACTCCTCGCCGGTGGCGGAGTATTTCGCCCCGGTGAGGCGGTTCAGTCCGTCGTAGCTGAAGCAATATACGCTCTCGGTGGCGTGTGCCGCCTTCAGGCTCTCACGCTGCCGCCAAGTGATGCCGCTGATGCCACCACCCCAGCACGGAGTGCCGCCCTGCGGCGCGTCCTGGTAGTGGAGCTGCTGACTGAAATTGGGGTTGGTCACGCCCCGCGTCCACCCGCGCACATTGTAGGCGTAGCGCGTGACGCTGCCGCCACCGTTCACGGCACACGCCGTGAGCCGCCCAATCGCGTCGTAGGTGTTCGAGGCGAGCGTCACCGGCGAGGCGCCGTCGTGCGAGTGCGATATGGTGAGAAGGCGTTCCATGCTGTCGTAGGTATAACGCACAATATCCTCATTTATTGTACCGGCAGCGCCATGAACCCTCTTTATTTCCAAGGGTTTTCCTGTGAACGAGAGTCGGTAGTAACAGTGATCGAAGCCGCCCATGGCGTTCTGCTCGTGGCTCTGGATGACATTGCCATGATAGTCGTAATAAACAGACTTGTACAGCATCGCGGAATCTCCGAGAATACGCGTGGCGGTCCCGGTCAGAAGCCCTTTGGCAGAAAGTGCGGGATAGTCAGCGCACTCATAGCGGCGGTCGTAACCCGCGGCATCGCGGTAGGCCAACTCTTTGCCGAACGCTTTTCCGTCAAGAAAGCTGTAGTCGTCATAATACGTTACCGACAGCAGATTGTCGCTGGGCAGTGTGATGGCGTTGTTCATTATCTCATACCCTCCAAGGGAGTCCGTGGCGACACTCCGCCTCGCCAATACACTGACATCCATATTCGCATCCGCCACCGACAGCATTTGTTTAGCGACACCGGTCACGCACTCGCGTCCGAACGCATCCGACAGTGTGAACACAGCCTCGCCTCGCTTGCGCATATTTCCGTCCTGCGTTATCAAGGCTTTGCCAGCCCTGTCGTAAGCCGTGATTTGCCAGTCGCGTCCAGGCAGTTTCTTGGCCCTGCAACGCCCGAACCAGTCATAGATATAGAAGTAGGCGAAGTCTCTCGCATCGGTAGAAGTTGAAGAAATCTTTCCACTGCCCACCTTGGCGGAAAAGGCTGGCGGGAAAACGGCAGTGAGGTTGCCGGCTATATCATAGACATAATAAGTGTCGGCGTGTCTTCCGTCGGTCAGCGAGCGTGTAAGCACGGTTCTGTCTTGTTTGTCGGTGAACACAAGACTCACACGGCCGTTCTCATCCTCAGTTCTTGTAACAAGCAGCTCGCCAGCCGGGTAGAAGCCGTTTGCAGTCACAGTGACCACGGTGTCGGTGATGCTTCGCGTGTCGCTGGCGGAAAACAGCCGGCATCGTTGTGCGCCGGCAGTAGCACTGTTCGTCAGATATGCCGTCCTCGTCGATTTCCTCTCCGAGTGCCATGCCTGGCCGGCACCGGTCACAGCCACTTGCCGGCTAAGCGGTGACTGCTCGTATTCAGTAAGTGCGTAGGGGTTGGCGTCGGCATACGTCTCCGCTGCGAGGGCGTGGACCCTTGCACCGTCAACATACGCTCCGCCGCCTGCCGACGGGGTGGCGCAGAACTGCTGGACAATGCGCCCCGCCCTGTCTCTGGAACTGTGCATAACAAGGTCGGCACCAGATGGCGAGGCGCCTACAGCGGCAGTCTGCTCCAGCCGTCCAAGACCGTCGTAATACTTCACGGTGGTCATACGCGACGCCCCTGCGCTGTCAAGCATCACGTCTGTGCGGATATAATTGTGACTTGACTGTGCAGTGGCAAAGCCACATACAAGCAAGCTGGCCACCGAGGATAATATTTGTTTTCTCCATTCCATAAAAAGAGTATCGTTAATAAGTGGCCGATATGATGTTAGAAAGACCTATTTCATGTCCGTTTGTGGCTTCTTTCATCCACAAATCAGCCTCAAAGATGGCGGTGGACGATGGAAACTCCATCTTCACAATATTATTGCCAGGTAATAATCGCACAACAAACTCCTTGTCCTTTTCCCTTTTTGTTGAGAAAGTTGTGTCTGCTATAGAGATTGAGCAGGCTTCTGTTGAAACCAAGTCCAACCCAAAGGTCACATCTGTCGGGGTGTCCGTATAGATATTGGCAATACAGACTTCATTGCCTCCAGATGTATATGTGAATTGCTTTTCAATGTCGGTAAATTGAAGTCTGGCAGGTTTTATAAAAAACTCTTGGCTCAAGAAATCTTTCTCACCCGAAATGGTGTCTGACACCTCACAGTCCACTCGATAATAGTTGCTGGAAATTCCATTTTTATTAGGTGTTATATCTATAGCGCCATTGTTGCTTGCTGTTTTATAAACGATGGCATTATTCAGCTTGTCATAAATCTTAAAAGCAAATTTGTAGGAATGTGTGCCGCCATTTGCAGTAACCATGACATTCATTGGCTCATCAACATAAGTGTCGGGGCAAGACATAGTGGCTGCGAGAGAAGTAACAGACACAAGATTATACTCTCCTTGTTTTAAAACCCGATGCTTGTAGTCTGCCTCTGACACCAGTCGCCCATACCCGTCATAACTGTAATATGTCTTTAGGGTGTTTGGCATCGTATGTTCTGTAAGCCCGAAATTAGGTTTGAATTTATAGATGTCGACAATAGATGACGGGAGACTGCTTGTTGATGCAAGTAGCTGGTCAAATGTAAGATCCGTATAGCTGATGGCATCTGACAACGCTGAGATATTGAGCCCTTGCGCTGTGACTGCTTTTGCAAGTTGTGGTATTGATGCGTTTTTTGCAACCATTAGAGGGTACTTGCCTTTATATCCCCAAAGATAGGATGTGCACACACCACTGGAGTCTGTTTGCTGCAAGATTCGCCCATTTTTATCATGGACATACGATATTTTGGACTTCCAGCCATTGGACGGATTCCAGTCTTCTATATTAGCCACTTTGAACAACGTCTCATTTTTCAAATCCGGCTGATAATAATTGTAGCGCCTTTTCCAAATAAACGTCTCTTTTCCATTTGTTACGGCTTTCCTCTCGTGCGATAGTAAACTGTTGACGTTATGGAAAAGCCGCATATTCTTTACCAGGTTGTCTGCATCTTGCACATCACCCGAATACTGGTATGTGTCAACAATGGTATTCCCTTCAGACGTCACAAATGTTGATTCAGTCTCCATTCCATAAGAGTTGAGGACTGAGCTTTTTTTGTTTACGACGGACGTTTTGCCAAAAAACGATGCGTCTTCCACACAGCTCAATTCAATGTTATATCTTGGATAAAACACATTTTTGGCAACTTCCCCGGTCAACGTGAAGACTGTGTCAATCTTCACCAACGGGAACTGGTAACTGTATTTAGTCTCGCTGACAAGGTCACCACTGCCGCTATACCTTTTCATAGAGGTGAGCAGTCCCCTTTTTGTTTGGGCGGAGGCAATAGGTGTGAGCAGATTTTCTACTAGATGGTTGGGATTATTGAAGAATGACACAATATCTTGTCCCCCTTGGGTGTAGTATCCGAAAAGAGGTTGCCTGTTCTCTTTGTCGTCTTCAACATCAGCCCCGTCAGGATAGTCTTTGTATGTACTGTAAAAATAGTCAGTATGTCCAGCGTTGCTTCGGTATTCCCTCACATTTGAATACTCAATATGCGTCTGCGTGAAGTCATATATGCTGTTGCATAGGTTGAATCGCTCAACAGCCTTGTTGTTTGGCGTGATGTACTTAATACCATAGCGTGGCGTGTTGATCAGGATGCCACTGCTTAAACTCGGATCGTTCTCAGACTTATACTCGTATCTAACTGTGTCAGACGGGGTGCCATTAGGCATAAACGTGGTAACCTGCTTCACCCTGACACCGCCGACAGTCTCATTTTGCGGCAAGTCGATTAGTGTCGGCAAGAACAATGTGGAACTTGTCCTCTCCACTTTTTGGGAACAGTCGTGCGGCTCATAGGAGATTGTTGAGTAGCCTCCTGTGGGATAACAAATTTTGTTTAACGTGCCAAATAGGGCTGATTGAAAATCGGGGCTTCGTCTAAAGTTTGGCGTGTAGTGCTCGTTGTATTCGCTGTCAAAGGTCAAATTTGACAGGAGCTTTTTAGTGGCAAAGCCTCCATACTCTCCATTATAGTATCCCCAATGGTCACTCTTTATTGTCCCAAGCGGAGGGTAGGCTGTCATCGGGTTATACTCAAAAGAAAAAACGCCTTGTCCGGAAATGTCAATCGACTTCAAAAACGTAAGTTTGTTTTCCTTGCTTGTATTTCCGCCCACCGTCAGGTATGAGAAATCGGCTTTTTTGATAGGATTACCCTCTGGTGAATAAACCATAATTGTCCTTATTTTCTTGTTTTCACCATATGCCTCCCGCGTATCGCCATTTGGCAATACATAACGCAGTTCCTTGACACCGTCCGCATATTCTATGCAGGCATGGGTTCCATCAGGAAACTTTATCCCTGTAAGTTTTGTTGAGAAGTTGTCACTTTCGTAAATAGTCGCATCTTTGGAGCCATAGCCCTCATTCGTTCCGGCATAGTAAGAGAACACATATGAAAGGGATGGTGTGTATGTGACATTATGCTCAGACTTATCCAATCCGCCATTGTCTGATATATGGCTGTAAATAAACTCCATTGTTCTGCCATTGGGGGCTGTGACTTTTTGCAGATTCCATTGCCTTATGCGCCTTTCAAGTGGTGCGCCCACAGCCTCGTTGTAGGTGCTCTTTGTGTATTCTCCTATTGTGAAAGAATATTTGTATCCGAGCCCGTCAACAATGACGATGCTGTTGTTTGTAAGACCCTCGATTTTCAATGATTTGGATTTAGATGGACAGTCAAAGAACAGGAATGACTTGCCGTCAGAGGAAGGCATACGCCTAAAAGAGCCACTGTATCCGCAAAAGTTGAACCTATAGATGTCTGGCTGAGCATCATAGCAGACATTACTGGCATCAGTCATTGCCGTGAACGCCTCGTTTCCAGTATAATGGACAAGAATACAGCTATTCAAACGGCCTATTGGCATCTTGTCGTAGCCATACAGCTGGCAACCGTTTCCGCCTCTCGCTATGATGGTTTTCGCATCATCATCGGCCAAGCCTTTGATTTCTCTTGTGATTATTCCAGGAAAGTTTAAAGACCATCCATGCCCAAGAAATCCGCTCTTGTGGTTGACCCGAAATCCGTTGGTGGCATAATCGATGGATATTCCATAGTTGAAATCCTCGTCCTCATACTCGTATATCGGAACGGAATAATTAATAGTGCCAGTATATAGCGAAGCCCCCACATTGCCATACTTCATAAACTCATACGTATCCCAGGATGGAATGTATGGCTTGGCAGTATTCTCAGAAGACGTGAGTTGAGCAAACGCCACACCATAATGGATGGCAAAAATGACGACAAACGATAAATAGGCTCTCATAATGCACGCTATTGAATAACCATTTTTTTAGAAATGCGAGCTTTTCCAACCGACAGATAAAGAACATAATTACCTTGCGGCAGTTCGGATGTATATATGGGCGTTTGCCACTCACCGTCTGCAAAGTTTATTTCTGAAAAAGTTTTCCAAACTCTACCCAATTGGTCGCATAATACACCGGAAGCATGTTCTACATTATCATTTGAATAGTCAATGATTTTCACATAAATGACTCCATCCTTAAAAATGACGGTTACGGAGTTGTCAAAATTATTCATTTGCCCATCACTGTCGTTGTCGTGGCATTTGCCTTTTCTTGTGGAGCGAGTCTTTACTGGACGGTTCGGCCCTGGAGCCATATTCAAACAAGACACTTGATCTTCAGGAGGGCACATAAAGGTGGCATAGGATTCTCTGACGACTTCATTGTTGAAGTAATAAAGGTCTGATAAATTTTCAACCAATTCATACTTAAATGATGGCGAATACCATTTGTCGATTACAACCACATGAGTAAGACCATTGTCCACACCTTTGCTGCCGTTCTTCAAGTCAAGGCGTTTGTTGTCTGACACAAACATATCTCCCTCTAATTTTTGTGTCACCCTTACAGCATCTTCAATGGTGTCGTTTGGCAAAATGAGTATTCCCCTGTCGCTTATGTCTGTATATAGAAGACCTTTATATGAAACATAATTATTGTCGCAATATGCCCCTTGCAATGAAAATGGCACAGATTGACATTGTTTTGCTCCACGTTTTATATTCAAAGAAAGAGGAATGGAATCATTCAGTTTAAGCAAAGGGGTTTCATATGATTTCAGTGTGATTTCAGTATTTTCGACATTGTAGGTGAGTTGTGCACCCATCTCTTTCTTCACTAAAATAGAATCACCCACATTAATCCATTGCATTGAATGTGATTTTCCTGTTTCAATAGCCTTGCTAAAATCCCAAATGGATAAAGAGTCGTTAACAGGCTTGATATATTCATAGTGTTTTTTTGAAACTTTGTCTCCATCTGACGGCCAATGAATAGATTTGGTGAAATGATTTTCACCAGCCCACATACAGCCAATAAAAAAGAAGAAAATGGCAAATAAACTACAGTCGGAGATTGCTTTTGTCCTCATAAATTACAGTCATTATTTTTCGGCTGTAAATTTAAACAAAATTTAGAATATGTGATGATTATTGAAATATGTTATACAACATAGTTGATTGTTTTTCAAACCAAAGGGGCGGTTCTTTCGGTTTGTATTTTAATATCTGATTGAAATACAAACACATACAGCACACCTAATATACAAAAAAATGCGCTTATGCGGAATGAATGTGCGTTATCATGTAGGTAAATGCCTCTGACATATTTCAAATGCGTTGACACATTGCTTGCTTATTGCAACAAAAGCATACCAGAAGAACCGTCCCTTTGGTTTGTAAAGTTGTCATTATCAAAATTCGAGATTTTGTGGAATTTGTGATTTTACATAATTTTTACATTGGCGTATTTAATTGGTTTTTAATCGCTTAATTATCGTCGCCATCAAAGGAGCCGTTCCTTTGATGGTGTGATGGTGGGGATAATTGGAGAAATAGCAGTAACTTTGCAGCCGGAAATTCAAGGAAATTCAATTAGACTAAAAATTTGTTAGCGGTATGAACGAGAAAATGAAGTTGGGAAACTGGTTGGCGTTGCTCGGACTCTCTTTTGCAACATTTATCTTCAACACATCAGAGTTTGTGCCTATTGGCTTGCTCACCGACATTAAAAACGATTTCGGACTGACCGAAGCCTCGGTAGGTATGCTTATATCCCTGTATGCGTGGGCTGTGATGATATTGTCGCTGCCTTTGATGCTGCTGGTATCTAAAATGGAAATGAAGCGGCTGATGCTTTGGCTGCTGGGCATTTTTACGGCGTTTCAATTCATTTCGTATTTATCCACAAGTTTTGTGATGCTGATATGCGCTCGCATAGGCGTGGCGTGTGCCCATGCTGTGTTTTGGTCGGTGATTTCGCCCATTGCCGTGCGCATTGTGCCCGACCGCTACCGTTCTATTGCCCTAAGCATGGTGGTCACAGGGTCGTCGATAGCCATGATTTTGGGTATGCCCTTAGGCCGTGTGATTGGTCTGCATGTGGGCTGGCGAATGACGTTTTTCAGCATTGGCGTATTCTCTGCCCTCACCTTCCTCTACATAGCGTGGCGCTTGCCAAAGGTGCCGAGCGGTGGCGGATTTTCACCGAAAAAGTTGCCCGAACTGCTACGCCACAAGGGCATCATAGGACTATATCTATTCACGCTACTCATTTCAAGCGCCATATATGTGGCATACAGTTACATTGAGCCATTCCTGAAGCAAGTGTCGCTCATGCCCGACGACTGGGTGACCACTGCGCTGATGGTGTTTGGTGGCGCAGGCCTTTTGGGCAGCATCGCATTTTCGAAATACTACAACCGCAACCGCAAACTGTTTATCACCGTCAACGTGGCTGCCATGGCGCTATGCCTTTTGCTGCTCTACCCCGTGTCGTCGGGCTTTTTGCCCGTCATTGTGCTGCTTGCCGTGTGGGGAGCCTCTGCCACAGCCTACAATGTGGCGATGCAAAGCAACATGATTCTCGTCACCACCCCCGAAAGCACCCCAGTGGCAATGTCGATTTTCTCTGGCATTTTCAACTTGGGCATTGGCAGCGGAGCATTTTTCGGTGGAGCCATCTGCTCAGACCTCTCCATCTCCTACATCGGTTTAGCCGGTGGAGTGCTCGCCCTTATTGGACTGGTGTATTGGGTGGCAAGGTTGGGCAACAGGATTGAGCCAAAAGACACGCTCGACAAATATTTATAAATCCTCTAAAAAGCGGCCTCGGTCGCTTTTTTTTGTGTGTATGGGGCGTTCGGAGTGCTCCGAGAACTCAGAGTGCTCGGAGAACTCAGAACTATCGTCTTAACTTCTTCAACTTCTTAACTCCTTAACTTCTAAAATCTATCCTCTAATTTCTAACTTCTAACATCTTATTTCTAATTTCTTTTTGTATCTTTGTAGATTGAATAATTATATACTGATATGAGACATTTATTCTACATTTTGGTGGCGATGGCAGTGATGTGCGGAGCCGTGGCGTGTGGCAAAAAGCACTCACCCAATAGCGTGAAGGCGCAAGTCCAGGCGGTAGATGCCGTGGCACGCCTCGTGGCTGTTGATTCCACCGACACGATGGCTATGCAGAGCGAACTGCTCAAAGCCGAAGCCATGCGCAGCCAGTTTCTGCTCGACGGCGACAGCGTAGCGGCACAGGACTTCGACGAAACTTTCCGCGAAACGCTCATTCAGAAGTCGCCACGAATGGCAAAAACTCTTTTTTCAAAAAACGATTAAATCCACAAAAAAATATTTCCGACTATGTTATCTCTTGAAGAATACAGAAAATTGGCAAACGATGAAATTGCCGCCATTCCTTATCCAGCCACTCCTAATGGACTTTACGAACCTATCGCCTACACTATGGACTTGGGCGGCAAGCGTCTGCGTCCGGCATTGGTGCTGATGGCTTGCGAAGCCATGGGTGGCGATGTGAAAAAGGCTGTGAAGCCTGCTGTGGGTCTGGAACTTTTCCACAATTTCACCCTTCTTCACGACGATGTGATGGACAACGCCGATGTGCGCCGTGGCAAGCCCACAGTGCATCGCCGTTGGAACGACAACACCGCCATTCTCTCTGGCGACGCTATGCTCACCATGAGCAGCCAGTATGTGGCGCAAGTGGAACCTACCGTGCTGCCCGAAATAATGCGCCTGTTCAACCAGACCGCAATGGAAATATACGAAGGTCAGCAATACGACATGGACTTTGAGGTGCGCAACAATGTGACCCTTGAAGAATATATCGACATGATTCGCCTGAAAACATCGGTGCTGATTGGTTGCGCCTGCAAAATGGGCGCGCTCATCGCTGGTGCTTCCGAAGCCAATGCACAGGCACTTTACGAAACTGGCCTGTATCTCGGCCTCGCTTTCCAACTCCAAGACGACGTGCTCGACGTGTGGGGCGATGAAGCCACCTTCGGCAAGGCTATCGGCGGCGACATCATGAACAACAAGAAGACATTCCTCCTGATTGGCGCTATGCAAAAGGCACAAGGCGACGATGCCAACGAACTCCGCCGCTGGATCAACAACGACTACGCACTTCGCAGCGAGAAAGTGCCAGCCGTGACTGCACTCTACGAGCGACTGGGTATGCGCGAGGCTGCCGACGAAGCCATCAAGCGCTACGACGATATGGCCTTCGACGCGCTCAGCAGAGTGGAAATGAGCGATGAGGCACGCGAGGCTTTTGTACAACTCATTAAAGGCTTGGTGGGTCGCAAGAAATAATGATTGACAGCCATAGCCACATCTATTGCGATGCTTTCGACACCGACCGCGAAGAAATGCTACTTCGTGCGCGTGAAGCCGGCGTCACACACATCGTGATGCCCAACGAAAACCTCGAAAGCATCAGCCGCCTGAAGGCAGTTTACGATGCACACCCCCAGTTTGTGTCGATGACCATCGGGCTTCACCCCGAAGAAATCGGCGACGACTACCACGAGCAGTTGCAGGCCATGCACCAAATGCTTGCCGAGGGCACTATGCCCTTCGTGGCTGTGGGCGAGATGGGCATCGACCTCTATTGGGAGCAAGACAAGCGTGATGAGCAACTCGAAGCGCTCGACACGCAGCTACGCTGGTGCAAGGAGTTCGACCTGCCATTCATCATTCACTGCCGCGATGGCGTGGCTGAGTGTCTGGAGGTGATGGACAACTTCGGCGAACCGCTCCCCAAGGGCGTGTTCCACAGTTTCACCGGCACTCCTGCCGACATCGAAGCCATTCGCAAGCGCGGCGACTTCTATTTCGGTGTGAACGGCATTGTCACGTTTAAGAAAAGCGAGGTGAAAGCCAATCTGCCCGTGATTGGGCTTGATAGGTTGCTGCTCGAAACCGATGCGCCATACCTCGCCCCTGTGCCGAAGCGCGGCAAGCGCAACGAAAGCGCCTTCACCGCCCACGTTTGCAATTTCGTGGCGGCAGAAATGGGCGTATCACCAGCAGAAATCGACGAAATCACCACCCGAAACGCTTGCGAACTGTTCCGACTCAACAACAATTTATAATCACATATAGCAATGAAAAGAATAATTGCATTTTCTCTACTGCTCACTTTTGTCCTTGCGGCTTTCGCACAGCGATTGCCACAAAGCACCATGCCACCCAAGCGTGAACTGCGCTCGGCGTGGGTTTCGACGGTGTGGGGCATCGACTGGCCAAAACAGGGCGCACCTGCCGAACGCCAAAAAGCAGAACTGGTGCGAATGCTCGATTCGCTGAAAAACAACAATTTCAACGCCATCAACCTGCAAGTGCGCTCCATGAGCGACGCATTCTACCAGTCGAGCTACGAGCCTTGGTCGAGTTATCTGACCGGCACTCGTGGCAAGCATCCGGGCTACGACCCACTCGCCTTTGCCGTGAGCGAATGTCACAAGCGCGGCATGGAAATCCACGCATGGATCAACCCCTACCGATTCTGCATCACTAAAATGTGGAACACCGAGCGCGACCAGGAGGCGAAAAGGCACCTGCTCAGATGGGGCAAATTCTATATCCTCGACCCTGCCCAGCAGTGGACCATCGACCGCATCGTGAATGTGTGCCGTGAGGTGGTCACCAAATACGATGTCGATGGCATTCTCTACGACGACTATTTCTACCCCAACGGCATCGCCTCGTCGGTGGCGGCTCCCGACTACAAGGAGTGGAAAAACTCAGGCACCGACCTGAGCATTGGCGACTGGCGACGCGAGAATGTGAACCGAATGGTGAAGGCCGTTTACAATATGATTCAGCGCGAAAAGCCGTGGGTGCGCTTCGGCATCTCCCCTGCCGGCGTGGCTTGCACCAGCCAATCGCTTGCCGACAAATACGGCATCGACCCATGCCCATCGGGCAGCGACTGGCAGTATAACGGCATTTTCTCCGACCCGGTGTCGTGGCTGAAAGGTCACCTTATCGACTTCATCGCCCCACAGGTGTATTGGAAAATAGGCTTCAAGCGCGCCGATTTCAGCCTTGTGGCACCATGGTGGTGCAAAACGGCGAGAAAATTCTCGCGCCAGGCTTTCGTGTCGATGTGTATCGACAAGTTGATGACCACCAGCGAATTTCCCGAATGGGCTGCAGAAATGGAGATTTTGCGCAGAAATTGCGCTAAAGACCAAGGCGGCACCATATTCTGGTCGGTGCGCAACCTCTACAACAAGCCCGGTTTGAGCGAGCAACTCTGCCACTACCTCAAGCGCACCGTTTATCAGTATCCATCGCTGATGCCGCTCACCCCTTGGCGCAACAATGTGGCACGCAAAGCCCCAGTGGTGAATTTCCTCAAGCAAAAGGGCAATCTGCTCACCTGGCAACTGATTCCACGCTGCCGCTACACGGTGTATGCATTCCCAAAAACGCTGGACAAAACCCAGTTCGGCACCGAAGTGAAATATCTGCTCGGCATGGTGTATAACCCAGAGCGTGGCGGCGAAATGGTGACCTACACCATTCCTGCCCATCTGCGAGCAGCCTACCAGTTTGCCGTTTGCCCACTCGACCGCTACGGCAACGAATACGCCCCTTCCTTCACTGAATAATCCCTTCATATTACTATTCAAATATCAACTTTTATACTTTTATACAAAATGAAATTTAGACATTTATTTTTCGCCGCTTTCCTCCTGCTCGGATTTGCAGCACAAGCGGCTGGCACTTACAGCGTGCCTAAGCGTGAATTTCGCTCGGCTTGGGTGGCTACAGTTTGGGCACTCGACTGGCCACGCGATGCCAACGACAATGAAGCCAACGGCATGAACGCCGAAGTGCAGAAAGCTTCAATGATTCGTATGCTCGACTCGCTGAAGCGCAACAACTTCAACGCGGTCAACTTCCAAGTGCGCTCCATGTGCGACGCTATGTATAAGTCGAGTTACGAGCCATGGTCGAGTTATCTGACTGGCACTCGCGGCAAGGCTCCAAGTTACGATCCTCTGCAATTTGTGGTGGAGGAATGCCACAAGCGCGGCATGGAATGTCATGCATGGGTGAATCCTTACCGCTTCTCCACAGGAGCCAACTGGACCACCGCAGCCGACAATAAATTGAGAGAAGACGGTCACTTGCTCACCTACGGCAACACTATCATTCTCGACCCTGCCCAGCAGTGGACCATCGACCGCATCACCGATGTGTGCCGTGAAATCATCACCAACTATGATGTGGACGGTATTCTCTACGACGACTACTTCTACCCCAACGACATTCCCTCTAACAGCACCGCCGAAGACTACGATGAGTGGAAAAACTCTGGCACAAGCATGAGCATCGGCGACTGGCGACGCGACAATGTGAACCGCATGGTGAAATCAGTTTACGATATGATTCAAACCGTGAAGCCTTGGGTGCGCTTCGGCATCTCTCCTGCCGGTGTGGCTGCCACAAACGGTTCAGTGGCATCGAAATATGGCGTTGAGCCTTGTCCATCTGGTTCTTCCGACTGGCAATACGACGGTATTTTCTCCGACCCTCTGGCATGGATTTCGAGCCAAACCCTCGACTACATCTCGCCACAGGTGTATTGGAAAATCGGTGCAAAAGCCGACTATTCCACCATCACGCCATGGTGGGGCAAGGTGGTGAAGAAATTTGGCCGCCATGTGTATATTTCCACCTCTATTTCCAGTATGAAGGTTGAAAGCGATGCCAACACCTATGTGGAATATGCCAACCAAGCCGAAATCAACCGCACATCGTCGCTCGACGGCGCATTTGGTTCGATTTACTATTCTTGCAAATACCTCTACATGCGCAACCCCAACTCGCTGGCAAGCTACTTGCGCAACACCGTTTACACCCGTCCTGCCCTTGTGCCTGCGCTCCCTTGGAAGCAAGGCAACAACCCTGGTTTGGTGACCAACCTCGCATACAGCGGTGGCACACTCTCTTGGAATGGCTACGACAATGTGCGCTACTCTGTGTATGCCTTCCCAGCATCAATGAATCCTGCCACATTCACCAAGCAAGTGGAATATCTCTTGGATATGAGTTACACCACCAGCTACAAAATTCCGGTTGAATACCAAAGCAACGAGTGGCAATATGCCGTGTGTGTGGTCGACCGTGTGGGCAACGAATACGAGCCTGTGTTCCTCGGTAGCAGTTTGAAGGCTCTCGGCAACCCTGTACTCATCGGCCCTGCCAACGAAGCCACTATCGACATGCCTTTCACTTTCTCTTGGCACAAGGTGAAAGACGCTGCCAACTATGTGGTGGAAATCAGCAACGATGCCGACTTCGGCAATGTGGTGGAACGCTACACCACCACCGACACCGTCGCATCTGCGCTCCAATTCTCGCAACTTCGCCACGAAGCCACCCAATACTGGCGTGTGCAGGCTTGCGAGGCTAACCATTACTGCGGCGTGAGCGAAATCCGCACTATCGTGCCAAAGTTGCTCACAGTCACCTACCCTGCCGATGGCGAGGAGGAAGTGGCTCCTGATTTCACCGCTAAATGGTATAATGTAAACTCTACCAACGAGGCTACAGTGGAAATCGCAAACGATGAAGCATTCGAAAATATTCTCTACACTGGCAAATCAGCCACTGGCGAATTGGCTATTCCCGACAGCAAACTCGAATCAGGCATCACCTGCTATATGCGTGTTCGCCTCACCGTTGATGGACAAGAAATGGTGTCGCTCCCTGTTCACTTCACCATCGTTCACTTGGCAGCGCACCTGCTTCGCCCAACCGAAGGTGGCGAAATCTACAAGGGCGAGTATGTGGAAGTGAAGCCACAAAGTTGGGCTACCAGCTACCAAATTGAAATCAGCACCTCTGCCACCACTTGGGGCCGCACCCGCTTCGTCGAAACCCTCAAAGACGGTGCCACTCGCACCTCTCTCACCGCCGACAACATCAAGGTGAACAGCAAGAAGATGGAGAATGGAAAGACCTACTATGCACGCGTGAAAACGGCATACGAAGGACTCGACGGCGCAGCCCACACCACCGAATGGGGACCAGTAGTGAAATTCGTTTACCGCACCGAAAAGCCTGTAATCGGCGACATTAACGGCGACGGCGAAGTGAACGCTTCCGACGCTACCGCCCTCATCAACCACCTTCTCGGCACCGAATCATACCCAACCAACCTCTGCGACGTGAACGGCGACGGCGAAGTAAACTCAAGCGACGTAACCGCCCTCATCAACAAGATTTTGGGTAACTAACGGCCCTTGTGGAAGCCCTCCCTTTAAGGGAGGGCTTCCCATCCCCAACAGCCCCCCCACAAGCCCAAAAGGCCAGCTTCGGTCCCAAAGGGTCTGCTTGAGTCTGCTTGAGTCTGAAGGGTCCGCTTGGGTCTGAAGGGTCTAAAGGGCATGAAGGGTCTACTTGGGTCTAAAGGGACCGATAAATCCAAAATCAAAACACCTATTTAATCCATTAAATCCTATTTTCACCTATTTTATTTTAGGTGTTAATTGGATTGAAATCGGATTAAATAGGTGTTTTTTTCGAGAATAAAAGAGCACTAAAATATCCAAATCCGACAAATAATTCACCCCAAAAATACTCAAATCCGACAAAAAATTGTAGGCTTCAACAAAAACGATTCCAACATCGCCATCGAAAGTAACCATATTCAGAAATCCACAAAAAGAAGCTCAATCCGCCCAAAGCCACCACCCCGAAAACGCCTCCATGCCCCACGTCACTAAGCCACCCAAGAAAGATGCCCATTCACGGCAATACAATATAATGCGAATGGAATCACAACCAATAAAAGCAAAAAAGTTATCTTATTTGTTTTTCGCAGTGCATACCATATTTTTCAGCCACTATGATAAGTTTCTCTATTGTTTCAAGCATCCATTGGGTAGACACAAAAAACTCAATATTATCTGCAGATTTCAGACAAAGGTTAGTGGAGTTAAAATGGTATCTATGTTCCAATTCCTTATCACTTAAAGAACCATCACATAAGTCATCAACTCTTGCAATAAGCCCTTTACAAACCCAACCAGGACGAATAATATCATCAACAAACACAGCTTTGAGTTGATCGTAGGTGTAATCCGGGTGTTGTTCAATAAATGTTTTAACTACGAGATAAGCAAATTCGTTCTTATTTACAAAGTTAGAGCCGTTAAGAGAAAAACGAGAATTATCTCTTTTCCTAATTTTAGATGATATAGTTTTTGCAATTGTTGTTATACCTGAGTCATCGGTTGCAAATAGATTTGGAACTAATGTAACAACATCATCGGAATCATCTTCACCACATACCCATATCTGTTTAGCCTGTTCGCAAAGCCTGTTCGCACGGAGTATTATTAGTTGTTCATTCCATTCTTGGCATTTTAAGACGTCTGTCATAGTAACCAAACCTTTTGCGAACTCATCAAGACCACCTTTTTTAGCACTACCTTTTTTCTTGTCAGTCCAAGCTTTGTTGCTTATAGATGTGTTGAGCTTTGAAGGAAGTATGGTTAAATTACCCAAAGTTTTAAGTCTAAAGTTTCTGTCTTCTTCAGAGAAATTCTCAATAAGAGGCCATAAATCGGGTTTCCATTTTTTAGGCATAAGATGTTCAAGCGAATACGAGTTCAGCCCACGAACAGAAGTAGCGTTGTTATCGTTATTGAGCCGAGACTCAATGAGATAAAGAACACCTTTTGCACGCTGATTAACTAAGATACTATTTTGGAAGCCAGACATAAGTTCCGCATTATTTGGAATGGCGAGAGAAAGCGAAGCCTCAATATTTGAAAGGTATTCCAACAAATCTTTTCCAGTCAAAATTTGGCTATTTATCAATTGCAATGAGAACAAATCGCTATAGTTGTCATTCGTAGATTTGCAAACAAGCCTACGCATAATGTAGGATTCCAGTATTCTAAATATTTCTTTGCGTTCTACCTCGTCAGTTTGGTTTTTAAGAACGAATAAGACGTATGGAATAAGTGTAGTGGAATCTAAACCAAAGATTATTACATTTAATCTTTCGATACCATAGTCTTTCGATACTTCTTCATCAAGGGCTAATGGTGATATAAAATCACGATAGAGTTTTGCGTAAGAAGTTAGGTCTTGAACAAAACCCATTAAAGGCTGATTAGTCAAAGAAAAGAAGTCTTTGTATTGTCCGAAAAGGTTTTCTGCAGAGCGAAATCGTTGTTTGTCAGTAGAAGAAATCCTATATATAGGGTCATTAATTTTTATATGTAGATAAGCATATAAGAAATTATCAAAATTAGAACGGCTCAAACGACCTTGTGTCATTCGAGAGTTCCAATAATTAATAACATCTTCATCGTCCTCAAAAATTGGCTTCCATTTCGAAAGATATTGGTCAATAGTTTCTTTCGAGAACACAAAGTTTTTGAGAAGCTCTCCTGTAGTGAGACTAACACCAAGAGAGTTGATTGTGTCAAAAATTACTTGCTCGTCTTCGTCCTCGTTCAACGAGATTCCAACAAATGTCAGTTTGTCGCGAATAGTACGGCTTTTATAAATGTCAGCTGTTACTTTGTCAAGGAAATAATTATAAGCATTAGCCAAAAGTGATTTGGATTCGACTTTTGCTAACACCTTTTGTTTCATTATTGCGTTGAAGCATTCTCTATCATAATAGTTATGACATAGACATAACTCGTCTTCATCGTCAGCGGAGAAGAACATTCTGTCAAACGCACGTTCATTATTTTCTCGAAACAAAAGAACCTTCAAGAACAATGCTAAAGTAGTCAGCCGCTGTTGACCATCAACGATTAGTTGAGCATTAGATTTAGATGAGCTACTTGTAGGTTTCTGTTTTGAAATTATAGAACCCATAAAATAGTCTTTGCCCGTTCTTGAAATTTGTTCCATACTTTCTAAGAATCTCTTTAACAAGTTCTCTTTCCAAACATACGACCTTTGGAAGAAAGGAATTTCAAGATAATCTTGACCATTGAAGTAGAACGAAATTTGGCGTTTTCCTGCGTCCATAACTATAGATTAATTTTTGTTGTGTTAATGGCAATACTTTTTACAGTATTTGCGAGTGGATATTAAAAAGACATTCTATTGTTAAGGCAACTTTACTCTATACGCATTATCAAGTTTACGATGACATAAAGAAACAATTCCAAGAATGTCAAGTGCATCAGTTTTATCTAATTGCCATATTTCACGAGGGCTATGCGCCCCAGGATTCCTAAATAGTGAATATAGAGATTTTAGTAAGGAACTAAATCCTTTATGCTCTGACAACTCAGATTTCGTAGAGAAGTTATTTATGTGAACGCAAGGATTCTTTTCTCCCATAACCTTATCAATTAACAATGAACCATCTTCTGTATAGCAACAAGAAATTTCGCGAATTCTCTCAAATAGTCCCTTAACAGCTTCTTCAACAACGTGAAAATAATCTTGCGCAAGAATCTCGGGAGTGCAATATTTGAAAACTTGTTGATGCGTCATTCTTTTTTTCAATTCAGCGACGAAATAATTAGAACGTTCTAAAGCTTCGTCAATTGTCTTTGTTCCAGCATAATGTTTCAAAGATCCATCATCTGCGATTTCCCAACCTTCAAAGCCAATCGCTTGATTAAACTTTTTACGTTGTTCCTCAAATAAGTTGGGATCTTTGTTTATAAACCGTTGTGGCTTGAAATAATTTATGCAGAATTTTAAAATTGAGTTTGAACAATGAGATATGTTTTGATAGTTGGCAAAAGCATCGTGAAGTCTTTTCCACTTTGTGATTCCCGGTGAATGATCAACAATCCCTACCTTTTGAAGTTCGTGAGTGATTTCAGAATTGGTAAGTTCGTCTAAAACTTTGGAAATTGCTTCAATCGTTTCGGCAGATAACGTAGGTAACATTTTTACCATATAGAAAATTTTAAAATCTTTTTCAAATTAACAATTAGTTTTGTTTTGAGAAATGAGATGCTACTGAAAATAATAGTCTACTTATTTCAAATCTCTATTTGAATAGCGCGCAGCCAGTCCGATAGCTTTGCCGAGGAACGGTGGTACGGCATTGCCAAATTGAACCATCCAATGATAGAAATCTGATATGTTATCCGAAAAGTTCATAATGAATTCGTTATACTAATTTCTCTTTGTAGCAGAAGCCAAATCCATCTTTGATTCAAAATAATTGATGATTTCATCGTTTATGTCAAGTTCTTTCCATTTGGATTTGTCGAACTTCATTGGATAAAATCAAAAAAACTCCGATGTAGCTTCTGAAGGTGACCAAACCTTTTGCAACTACAAAGGTGTTCTTATTAAAAGTTACCGGCAAACGTGCCGTTATACGTTCATTTATTTGGTCAATTACAGAATTTATTGCTTTAGATAACAAAGTTACGAATTTTTGCGATAGCCTAGCTATTATGTGAATAAAATTTATTTAGCAAAATTTCAAAACTTTGTTTCTTGAAAGGCAAATTTCAAGGTGTATGTGTGCATACACAAGTTAAATAAAATCAAAAATCTATACAATTCCACTTATTGAGATGCTGAAACTTTCCCTATTTGGAAATTTTTCCGTTCCTATGTAGAGAGTGGCGAACATCCGCGTCCGATTTGTAGGTGGAGAGTGGCGAGGGAAGCCGATTCGTCCGAAGCAACAGAGTCCACTCCACTCTCCACCCTCTTCGTTCCCATAAACCACCAATCTCTAACCTCTAATTTCTAAAATCTAACCTCTTACTTCTAATTTCTCACCTCTAATATATAATCGATGGTTTCGGGGTGGGTGGGGATGGTGAGGGTGAGGGTTTTGTCTTTGGATTGCTTGAATGGGAGTTTTTGGGTGGTGCCGAACACTGATACCGATTTCACTTTGCTGTTTAATGTGAGCGTGAACGGCTTTCCAGCCAAAGCGTTGTCGGTGATATGCACATATTGCACGTTGCCCTTACGGGTGATGGCGCCCCATGGCTGTGGCATCATGTCGCCAGCGGTGGTGCCGTAGATAGTCTCGCCGTATTCACGCAGCCACTTGCCCACACCTTTCAGGCGTTCGAGAGCTGTGGCAGGGAGTTCGCCATTAGGTTGAGGACCAATGTTGAGCAGCAAGTTTGCGCCCTTGCCCGAAGTGTTGATAAGCAGTTGCACAATCTGCGCTACCGACTTATAGTTCTGGTCCACCACCTTGTAGCCCCACATGCCGTTCATCGTTTGGCAGGTCTCCAAAGGCAAACGGCTCACCGATGCCGCTTTTTCCACAAATCTGGCGGTGTTTTCGCCAGGCAGGTCGCGCTCAAAAATCTGAATGTCCTCGCCGTCCTTAATCGCCTCGTGGTGGTTGTTGCCAATCAGGCACGCAGGTTGCAGGCGGTGAATCATATCGTATTGCGGACGAAGTTGCCAGTCAAACGGAATGGAGTCGCTATCGTGGTCCCAAAAACCGTCGAACCAAATGGCACCAATCTTGCCGTAGCGAGTGAGCAGTTCGGTGAGTTGCTTGTTCATAAAGTCGTAATAGTGCGCCCAGTTGGCGTTTTCGGGCTTTTTGCCAGTGCGCAAACCGGTTCTACCGGCAGGATAATCCTCGCGCGTCCAGTCGATATGCGAATAGTAGAGGTGCAAACGCATGTCGGCATCGTGGCACGCGGCAGCCAATTCGCCCACCACATCGCGGTGGAATGGCGAAGCATCCACGATATTATAATCCGACGCATCAGTTTTCCACATCGAGAAGCCATCGTGATGGCGTGTGGTGAAGCACACGTACTTCGCTCCAGCGTCTTTAAACGCCTCTACCCACTTTTTCGCATCGAAGCGGTGAGGGTAGAACGCGTCGGCTGCTTTCGCATATTCGTTGCGGTCGGTGCCTGAGTTTTGCAAATACCATTCGCCTTGGGCAAACATACTGTAGATGCCCCAGTGCAAAAATATTCCAAATTTCATGTCGGCAAACTCGGCGCGCGAACGCAGATTCTCTGCCGACGGCTCGTAGGGAGCAGTTTGAGCCACACTTTTTCCACCGATGCAAGCCAGCAACAGTGCCAAAGCCATCAACTTTCTCAATTTCATAAGCATTAAAAATTTATGTAATGGTGTAAAAAACATTGTCTTCCACAAAAATAGTGCAAACCACACGAGGCCTATATCAAAAACGATAACACCATAACGTAAGGACACGCATTTGGCATGTTAGGTGATGCGTCACACACATTGCCTAATGGCTATCGAAACATGCCAAAGGCATGTCCCTACGTTATGATGCGAATTTGACACCCCCCAAGGCGCAACCTATTTTCCACAAAAATACACAAATTCCTCATACCAGCCACTACACCATCAAAAAATAATTTGTGGAAATTTGTGGAAATTTGTGGATAAAGCCCACACAAATTAGTGTGAACAAAGCCTGCCACAAATTAACACTGATTTTCACAAATAACTTTTTTTGTTGAATCCGTTGAATCGGTGTGAGCCCTTTCACGCAGAATAGGTGGGGCGAAAATTTCGGGAATCGGGGGAAATCGGTTATCTTTGCAGAATATTATCTACAATCCATTATATGACAAACATTAGACTAAAACTTTTTTCACTTGCCACAATTATTGCTTTTTCAGCCCTTAACGGCTTCGCTTACAATGTGGCGAAAAGTGAATTCCGCTCGGCGTGGGTGGCCACTGTGTGGGCTCTCGACTGGCCTAAAACCGGCGAATCGGCAGAAACCCAAATGGCAGAGCTCGACCGTATGCTCGACTCGCTCGCCAACAACAATTTCAACGCAGTAAACTTCCAAGTTCGCTCCATGTGCGACGCCATGTACAAATCAAGCTACGAGCCATGGTCGAGTTATCTGACCGGCACCCGTGGCAAAGACCCAGGCTTCGACCCTCTGGGTTATGTGGTGGACGGTTGCCATAAGCGCGGCATGGAGTGCCATGCATGGGTGAACCCCTACCGCTTCTCCACAGGCGCAAACTGGGACACCGAGTTGGACCAGGAGTTGAAGAATAGCGGTCACTTACTCTCGCACAACAATGGTCAAACCACCACCACAATCCTCGACCCTGCACAGCAGTGGACCATCGACCGCATTGTGAATGTGTGCCGCGAGATTATCACCAACTATGATGTGGACGGCATTCTCTACGACGACTATTTCTATCCCAGCGGCATTCCCACCAACAGTTCGGCTGGCGACTACTCGGAATGGAAAAATTCAGGCACTAAACTGAGCTTCGGCGACTGGCGACGCGACAACGTGAACCGCATGGTGAAAGCCGTTTACGATATGATTCAAACCGTGAAGCCTTGGGTGCGTTATGGCATTTCGCCTGCTGGCGTGGCTTGCTCCAGTAGTTCGGTGGCGAAGAAATACGGTATCGACCCATGTCCTGGTAGCGATTGGCAATACAGCAGCATTTTCTCCGACCCTATCGCATGGTATCAAGCCAAGACCATCGACTACATGTCGCCACAGGTTTACTGGACCAGAGGCTACAGCGTAGCCGACTACGCCAAAATCACCCCTTGGTGGGGCAAGGTGGCGCATAAGTTTGGCCGCCACGTGTATATCTCTCACAGTCTTGAGTCGCTCACCGGCGCAAGCAAGGGCGAGATGGCTCCTGCCACAAAGGCAAGCGGTCCCAACAGCACCTCTTACGACGAATATGTGGCTCAGGTGGAAATGAACCGCGAGACCAACTACGACAACGCCCCAGGCAGCATCTACTATTCATGCAAATACCTCTATAACCTCGGCGCAAAGGAATCGTTTGCCCACTATTTGAAGCGCACCGTGTATGCCTACCCCGCACTTCCACCAGCCATGACATGGAAATCGGCAACCAACCCCGGCACCGTGTCGAATGTGAGCAAGGTGGCTTACGACCTGTCGTGGACGGGCTTCGACAATGTGCGCTACACCGTGTATGCCGTGCCCGAATCTGTGCCACAATCCGAATTTAAGAAAGATGTGCAATATCTGCTTGGCATCACCTACGACACCCGATACGCCATTCCCGAAAACTACCGCGCCGGCTATCAATATGCCATCTGCGTGCTCGACCGCTACGGCAACGAATACACCGCCAAGTTCCTCGGTGCGCAAGATGCCATCCTCGATGCCCCTGTGCTGATTTCGCCAGAGGAAGGCGCAAAGGTGAGCGACCCATTCACATTTGCATGGCACAGCGTGAAGGGTGCTTCGCAATATGCTGTGGAGATTGCCGACGATGCCGACTTCAAGCATGTGACCCACACTTTCGCCACGACCGACACCACCGCCGTTTCCACCTCGTTTGAGGGCGTGAGCAGCGATGTGAAGCACTATTGGAGAGTGCACGCCTGCGCGCTCAACTTCAACGACGGTATCAGCGCGGCACGTGCGTTCACTCCTCACCGCCTGGAAGTGACCTATCCAACCAATTTGATGCAAGATGTGCCCAACGCCCCCACCATTCTCTGGACCAACACTGGCTCAGATGAGGTGAAGGTGGAAATCAGCGCCGACGAGAATTTTGCTGACGGCAAAACCGTGTTCAGCGGCGTGAGCACCGAAAATAAAATCGCTGTGCCGCTCTACATTCTCCACTCTGGCACACGCTATTATGTGCGCATCACCCTCGGCGACGAAGTGAGCAAAACAGTGGAGTTCACCACCGTTTACGGCGAATCGGTAGCGCCAAAGTATGTGACCCCTGCTTCCGATGGCGCCACGCTCAACAGCAATCAGCGAATTGAACTCGAACGCCAAGTGGCAGCCGAAAACATGATTGTGGAAATCAGTTCGTCAGCCACATCATGGGGACGCGCAAGATTCGTTGAAACAATGAAAAATTATCAAAACGCCACCACCCTCACCCTCGGTGAACTGAAGGTGAACAATGTGCTGCTCAAAGATGGCAAAACGTATTATGTGCGTGCCAAATCGTCGTACATCGACACAGGCGGCACACTCCGCGCCACCGACTACGGCGCCACACGCTCATTCGTGTATAAGAAGGTGGCTAAAATTGGCGACGTAAACGGTGATGGCACAGTAGATGTGTCCGACGTCACCGCCCTCATCAACCAGATTCTGGGCACCGCATCGTTCCCCACCGAACTCTGCGACCTCAACGCTGACGGCGTAATCAACGTGTCAGACGTCACCACCCTCATCAACCAGATTTTGAAATAACCCCCCAAAAAAATAACAAACCTCACCCCAAAAGTGGGAACGGCACATCCGTCCCCACTTTTTTTTGTGCAGTAAGGTTTTTAATCCGGGGTTAAAATTTGTGAAAATGGGGGTGGGGTTAAACCAAGGTGTTGATGGGGGAGTCTAAAGTGCAAAAGGAATTTAAAACCAGTACATTTGCTTGTACACAATACTATATGCTTATGCCAACTCTTTCACTCCGCAACTCGATACTTTCGCTCATGCTTATCGGTGGCATGGCTGTGAGTGTGAACTCTTTCGCACAAGGCCGTCGCGGTGGATTTGGCGGCACTCGCCAAAGTCCTTCCGTGCAGCAAAGTAGGACTACAGCCACTGAAAGGCGTAGTAATGAGCGTGCAACAGCCACGCAGAGCCGTTCGTTATACGGCAGGTCGAGTGCTACGCAAAGCCGCTCGTCGGAGCGCAGCACCGTGGCACCAAGTCGCACACCACAAGGCTACGGACGTGCCACCACCAGCCGCTCAACTGAAAGGGTGGCTGCTCAACCACGTCGCTACAACGATGTGCAGACTCGGCGCGTAACCCCTCGTTCGGCAGAGCAAAACACCACTCCACAACGCTACAATACCGGCAACAACGCCAATCAAAGCGTGCG
>ENA-UOJH01000336-UOJH01000336.1-human-gut-metagenome-genome-assembly--contig:-C148-NODE-336-length-47596-cov-10.805684_pt1 | contig 47596 bp, 42 predicted proteins | sample MGYA00242345_ERZ723892 | MGnify/ENA metagenome assembly ERZ723892 | reverse complement strand
AAAACATTGATTTTACTGACTTCTTCAATGTTTTCTTATCTGGTGCTACCATTTGAAAGCCTCTGTTTTTGGTGGCCGTTTTCCTTTGTATCCGGCATAATAAAGCTTGCGGAATGTTGTCTGACTGTTTTTGTCAAATACAACTACAAGATAATCAGCAAGAAAATGATTCTGGATACGCAATATCTGGGACACGACACCATCGAGTACCTCAATATAGTGCCCATTCTTTTGTTTCATCATCTGTCTACAAAGCATATTCTTTTTATCGATATCCTTCTCAGCTCTGATTACCATCGGTTCTGCCTTCGAATAAAATCGGTTAAATAAACATGCGCCATCAATTACTAGTAATCTGTTCATTATTAAAATCTCCTTTCGTGTGATACATTTTGATTACACATTAAATATGTATCGAGCAAATGGAGACTAATGAACGATTCCTATTTTTCTGTTATCTCTTCTGTGTCCTCATATACCGGAATCGACAGTTCGTCTCCAAAATCATCCTGCACGGATCTTTTCTGGGCTTCCATAAGAATCATGACCATAGCGGCTCTCTGTTGCTGTTCCTCTGTCATATGACTTGTTTCTTTTGTCAGCTCTGATTCTGACATTTCGGAAAGATAATCATAGAGTTCCTCATCTGTCATCTTATTAATGTTTTTTCCACATCCTGTAAGCAATCCGGCGCATACAAGAACAAATAATAATATTATGAATCGTTTTCTCATAATTTACTCCTTTTCTCTACGTATTCGGCTGCGGTATTAGAACCCTAGAACAAAGGGCTGCCCATAATGACAGCCCAATATGTATGTTCCTATTCTTTTCGCAGCTTATGCTTGATCGGGTTCAGACTTAGCAGCCTTTGCGTTTTCTTCAGCCTCTTCCTGCTCACGGATCTTTTTCGCTGTTACATATATTGTGGTAGCTTCATTTGCATTATTCACAATTACATGTTTATCTTCCTTATCATCTTCTGCTTTTGTAGTCAGCAGTTTGTATACCGGAGATGATGCCGGAATCAAGTTTTCAAACGGAACAACCGATCGTGACGTATACAGTAATCCTTCACCAGGACCTGCAGTCGCCAGGAATTCAACCTGTTCTTCTGATAACTCGTAAATACGCTGCAATGCCATACGGTCTGCATATGCCTGTTTCATGATAAGAGCAAAGTCTGAAGTTGCCAGAATTGTCTGACCTTCTTCGGTTGCGATCAAGTCTGAAATATTCTGTGTAATACCAGTTGGTGAACCCATCCATTTACGTGCACGCTTCCAGATCATCTGCAGGTAGGATGCAGCAGACGGCTGTTTTAACAACAGATAAAACTCATCAATGTAGAACCAGGTACGAACCAGTTTCTTACGGTTTTCAACCATTCGGTTCCAGATATCATTCAAACATACCTGCATACCAAGCTCTTTTAAGTTGGTACCAATATTTTTGGTGTCGTAAATGATGAAACGGTTTTTGGTATCAATATCTGTCTTGTAGGAGAACAGATCCAGAGTACCAGTACAATACATCTGAATGGATGCCGCCAGGTTCTTTGCTTCTGGTTCTCTTCGACCACGAAGGATCTCATAAAAGTCTTTCAGTGTCGGGCAGATACTCGGGTCATAAGTTTTATTCATCTTTGCAAGAGCTGCCTCGTATGGTTCATACATTTTTTTTAATGTCTGGTCAACGATACTCTTTAAGTATCCGTTTAATTCGGCACGACCACCAAGCATTGTCTCGATAATACTGATTACAAAATCGACTTTCTGAGCAAATGGACTACCTTCTCCATCGTCTTCTAAGTTCAGGTCAAGTGGATTGATATGGTTCGAACCACCTGGCATGATATAGAATGTATCTGCTTTGAAGTAATCACCTAATGGTTTGTATTCTCGCTCGGGGTCGATAATGAAGATCTGGGCTCCAGTCAGACTAAGTAATGCCTGATACATCTCCATTTTTGCTGCAAATGACTTACCAGCACCAGGAGAACCAAGGATAACACCATTCTGGTTATTACTGTAGGTACGGTTATATACGATCAAATTCTTTGATAACTGATTCAGTCCGTAATAGAAACCGTTTTTGATCTGCAGTTCCTGAGTTGAGAATGGCTGGATTGCGGATGCGCTTGTAGTTGTCATGATACGGTGTGCGGAAATCTGATTATACGCAAGCGGCAATACAGAATTAAAGCCCTGTTCCTGCTGTTCGTTTAAAATAGACAAACCAACGCTTCGTTCTTTCGCTCTTGTTATAACCTGATCGGTGTACATTTCAAGGTCGTCTTTGTTATCAGCAAACACAGCAACGACAACCGTAATATGGAACATTAACTGGTCTCCGTTTGTAAGGTCTGCCAGGAACTCTCTTGCATCTTTTTGAGCACTGCTTAATTTGGAAGAAATGTTATCTGGCATCGCACCACTCTTTGTCAGTCTTGCTTGCGCTTTTACAACATCACCACCGATATTGGTAAGCTGTCCAGAAACGAAGGATACAGCTTTGTCCTGTGGCTGTAAATCGTAATAAACAGAAGCGATTACGTTTGTAGATGCCGATGTGATAGCTTCCAAAAAATCCGAATTCAAAGAAGACGGAAGTGCCTTCATAAATAAAACACGAACATATTTGTTGTCGATCTTAAAGTAGTTTCCTTTTTTGAAATCGAAACAGCTTGGTCCGATTAGATCTTTAGTAGAAATACCCTGTTTGCGGATTGCTTCGATATCGTAAATACTGTTAAAAGAACCTTCGCTACCCATATTATAGATATCATGAAGGATTTCCAAACGGTCATGGAGTGATAATACTTTAATACCGATCTGATTGATCTTTTTAAACTTCATCGTAATATCACGTTCGATAATTGCAAACTGACGAAGTGCAGCCTCAACGTTTTCTTCGTTTACGGCAATCGTCAGATACTTGTCTGCACTCAGGTTATTGTTACCTTCCTGCATTTTTTCCATAACGAGATCATTGTGAGCGATGCGCAATGTATCATACTCGTCTTCGTTTAAAGATAACAGGACACGACGGTTAAACTCTTCTGGATCGACATTACGTTTATTGATTGTGATCTGGTAAGAGAAGTTTGTCGAAAAGGTTGCAAGAATCTTCTCGAACTCTTTTAAAATCTCATCCTGTCTTAATGCTCCGGCGTCTGAATAATTGGTATCGCAAATGAGATACGATTTTGTAAACACTCCATTTAATACCTCAATAACGCCGCCGTTTGTATTTGCGTCATCATATACACGTACATATGGAATTGTATCCTGTACGCTCTTTGGTACTTTCATAGATGATTGTACCGACTGTTTTGCTGTCTTTTTCTTATTTGATGATAAAACCATATGAATATTCCTTTCTGCATACGCACTTTGTTTTCGTATTAAATATGCGTGAGTCGTTTACAAAGGAATACAAAAAGAGGAACGCATTCACTGCATTCCTCTCCTGGTTCTCTCTTATGCGAAATCTGGATATGATTTGTTCTTTTTGTGGTCGTAGATTCGGAATCTACCTTTTGTTGGTCCAGATTTCTTTGTATTCTTTTTACCCTGATCTTCTTCATCCTGTTCGGCGCCTTTCTTTTTGGAAGCTTTTGTTCCATTCTTTCCAGACGTCTGCTGTTTTGCAGCTTCCTTCTGTTTTTGCGCCCACATGATGTCATCGTACGTATTTGTCTTATACATTCTGATTTTTGGAGCCTGTATCCGATAGATATAATACTGTTTCGCGAAGTCTTCCGGTTTCATTCCATATGTGATCTTTTCACCGAATGCAAAAAATAATGGGATTGCCATAATAATTACGACGGTCAGAAATATAATTCCTAAATCAAATCCACTTTTATATTCTGTATATCCGATCAACACAGATGGAACCATGCCGATACCGAGACAGATTGACTGTCTCATGGTAAACGGACCAAGGAATTTCGCATCATAGCTACCAAGACTCTTTTGCGTTTTTCTGTGTACTGCCATAATAATTCACCTTTCCTTACAAAATCTCTTTTGCTTTCTGGTTAGCACCGATTGCCGCACCAGCAATTGCTGCCTGACATGCGACTGCCATCCAGAATGATCCATTCGTGGTATCTTGTAAGAAGCCACCAACAAGTAATGCTCCCGCTTTCGCAATGATTGCCATGATAAGTGCTACCAATGCGCTTCCGAAAATGGATTTCAGATGTTTGACACCAGGACTATTTGCTCCTTCAAACATATCTGCGCACGAGATTGGTGCAACTGCTACACGCCAGCCAATATCAAGGGCTCTTGAAATGATTGCAAAGTCAAAGGCGATAATACAGATCTGATGCAGAACATAAAACAATAACGCCTGGAAGAAAGCAATCGGATTCGGTGTTTCTTTTTTCCACGCTTCTACCGCCGTAGTAATCGCAGACTCTCCATCTTTGGTTAACGTTTCATCTGAAAGTATAGCTCCTGCTGCATTTTCCGATATCTTTAAGAATGCATTTGTGATTTCCGGGATATGAGTGATAACAGCCAGTGCAAGAACTAAACCGATCATCATTTTTCCGAGCGTCTCAATTGTTAGATTCTCTTTCGCAGATTCTGTTAACAACGCTTTTAAGAAAAAAGTCGCAATCAATGCAAATCCGATAACTTGAATAAAACTATAAGCGCTCTGGATTGCGCCCCAGAAACCTTCTTTATATGCCCCCGTGTTTAGAAAAAGCCACTTTTGAATGTCATCAAGGTATTTCATGCTCAAAGAGCTTTCCATAAAACTTTTCGATATTCCAAACATAATGTTCTTTCCTTTCTGTTTTCTTATTCAACAAACCCGAACATCGTAAAGATTGCCCTGATACTAACAAGTGCGATTCCTGCCATCAAAAAACGAATTCCGGTATTTCGATCTCGGTCATCCTCCGTCCGGATACCCATAACAATCTTAAAGATTCCACAGGTACATAGACCTAACGCTCCCCATGTTGCTATCTTTGCCACCTGTGTTACAATTGCGTTTACCCAGTTTGTTGCATCCGTGTTACCTGTTAGAGCTAAAACACGAATTACATTCAATAAACTATCCGCAGCAAGCATTCCAACAGATGTCATGATCATTTTTGATGCAGTTACGTAAGAGTCGCTGTTTTCCTGCGCAATTGCAATAACTAACGAAATAATTGCGAATAAAAATACGACAACACCAACGTATGTTAAAGCTCGCCCAACAACTAAAATGATATTAGCTGCCATTTGGCGCCCAGACGTTGAGGAAGTCATATTTTGGATACCAAGTACTTTGATTACGCCGGAAATGCTTATAAAAACAATACCGGCGCCAAATAACATACCGGAATCCATCTTGCCTTTTGAGTCTTCGGAAGCCATTGCGACTATAATCTTCACGACAGCGATTGCGATCAGAATAGCTCCGACCGCAACGCATGCATCTGTAAGAGTGGTATTAAGGCTTTTTACGGCAGAAACAGCACCTGATTGTGTTTTATTAACTTCATAACCACCAAGTGTGTCTGCTACTAATAATCCAGATGGACTAGATAACGCGTACGAGAGGGAAAGTAAAGTGTTTGCTCCCATGCTTTATACCTCTCTTTCTTTGTCTCTTATTTGAAGAATAAGTTTAAGATTACGCCCATGGATAACAGTGCGATTGCCGCAAGTAAGTTTAAGATTGCCTTGTTTCGACCCTCGTTATCTTCGTTACGGATTGCAAGTACCAGGGTAAAGATTGCTACGATTGCATACAGACCACCGCCGTATGTACCGATTGTTGCGAACAGGTTCTTTACACCTTCCATGATCTTGTTACCGTCTGTTCCCTGATATGCTGTAAAGCTTCCTGCAAGTGCAGTTGTTTTCATGGATAATACGGTTGCTGCTGTTGTCAGTGTCATTGCGCCCTTATTTAAGGTCTGTCTAAGTTTCTCAGTCATCTTCATAAATTTTTCTCTCCTTATCTTGACTTAGTACTGATAGTTACGTTGTCAGAGTTAAACAGCGTTGACCTGCACTAAGAGGGATAAGCGCAGACCAGACTGCTTTCTCTCTGACGTACTTAAATATGGGTGGCGCATTTGCAGACTAATGCACTTTTTGTTTCTATGTGAGACTTAGTTCGACATTTGAATGCTTGTAAACGAAACAAAGGACTACGGTATCCGCAGTCCTTCATCAAGCACTCACGGATCTAAAGATCCGGAGTGTGCTTGAATCAACTCCTACGGAGTACTGATCGTTCGAAACAAGTTCTCGCGATTTGGAGAGTTAGGTTTAAATGGCGAAGCTAAAGCTTCCATGTTTGAACCTAATCTCTCCTTATCAAAAGGAGTAAAATTATGAAAGATTTTGAGTAGCCAGATCGTAAACTGTTGTCTGTTTGCTTTCTGACATATCTAAATATGGATGAGTTCTTTGCAAACTAATAGACGTTTACAAAAAGAAAGGCTACACATCAAGTGCAACCTTTCTCTGAGTTTCAATTATTGTTATCCGAACATATCATCAATCATGTCGGCTTCAGATTTTGTAACAATCTTTGGTGGTTTTTCCGGTTCCCGTTTTACTTCGCAGGTTCCATCTTTGAGACCACGAATCAATAAAGCACGATCCTGATTGTTCAAGTCTTTTACTGCAACCTCATTATCTTTGTTTGCGACCTCTTTTACATCAGCAATACGTTCCTCAACAGTAGCCGGACGCCTAAGTGTTTCGGGACGATTCATGCGTGCCTTTTCTCCGGCGCCTAAAAAGCCTTCCGCACCAGCTCTTGGCTGCACACGTTCGAATCTTCCATTAACGACTTCTCTTGCAGGTCTTGGTGGACGCTGTTGCGGCTTTTGTATCATTCCACCTGCCATGCCAGAAATTGGCTGAACCTGAGCTTGGGTGTTATTCTGTCCGGAAGTCAAAGCATCCGGTTGTGGAATTGTTACCGTAATAAGGTTTTCTTTCTTCTGTTCGATGTGGAAGATACGTCCGATCTGCAATTCATTATCAAGCTGGTCTTCACAATGATCATCAAATGTTTCTTTCCATCTTGGATGTTTCAAAGCAATATATTTCTTATCTCGGATCGGATTGCTCGTATTAACAATAATAAGACACTCGTCTTTTGGCATTGTTCTGATGTTCTCCGGACGCAACAAGGATTCTGCATTGTCAGATAATGAACCTCCATTTGAGCCCTGTACAATACCTTTTCGATCAATATTGATAGATTCTGACTGTACCGTTGTCTGACCGATCAACTCAGAGAATAACTTACAGTCATCAAGATCGTTTGCACCAAGTAAGATCGTGATCGAACAGTTACTCATAATCTTACCTTGCTTGTCATCATACATTTCCTTCAACTGAGCGACAGACTGTACGATGATATCAGCTGAAATACGCAGAGAACGGAATGTTGCGATCATGGTATCAAAGTTTGGAAGTTTTCCGACATTGAAAAACTCGTCCAGAATAAACCGCACATGACATGATAACGATTTTGATCCTTTGTGGATTTTTCCATTGATTGCCGCATCAAGTACAATCTCAGCCGCTCGTCTACTCTTGAATTCTTCCAGAACTTCGCGAACTCCATTTTGATCCGTATAAACGAGCCTGCAGCAAGGCCACGGAATGAATCCATTTTCATCCGGCTTCAAAAAGGCTTCCTTAAACTCTGGATCTTTCTCCATTCGTTCGTTATCATCTTCGAGTACTGCTTTCTTGTATTTCTCCTGCCGTCTGATGAGCTCCTCTTTTTCATCCTGTTCTGTCTTTGTTCCGGCTACGAATGGTTTGCTTCGAAGTGCAACGGTATCTCCTTTTGTCAACAACCAGCTCTTTTCATTAACAACATTACCATATCGATATAAAACGTTAAAAAGCTGTGTGAACATCATAGCTGCCAGGAAGTTGAAATCCTTTTTCTCTGCCGGAATGATTGCAAATAGTGCACTTTTACGATCTGCCATTGTTTCCAGATGTAAGTCATCGCCTGATAACATGTTTGCGATCTCAGGTGTAGACATAAAACCGAGACGCACACCTGCCGAAATCAAGATAGACTGTTTTGTCTTTGCAGTACCCTTTTTAAAGGTTTGATAACATGGAAGTGCTGGGTTTGTAGGATCAAAAGCTGGATCTTTAGGATCAAGCAATCTCAAGAATTTCTTATCGAACTCTGTTGCTTCTGCTTTTTGTCCTGGTCTAGTCTCCGGCTCATCTGCTTCCAGATACATTTCGTATACGGTTTTAAATGTCTGTTTTTCTGGAGGACAGCAAGTGTAAATATAATAGAAAATCATAGTAAAGAAGTTCTGTACTGCAAGAGAGAAGAACTGATCATCTCCACCGCCTGCATCCGGGTCATCTGTATTCTTAATAAAGGTATCAACAAGAGTAACAACATCCTGCGGACAATACAGATAATGGAATGGGTTGTACCGGCATCCATACTGGGCTTCAGAAACGTTGAATATCTTTACGTCGTATCCATGATTCATCAAAGCCTTACCACACGATGCCGCAAGTTCTCCTTTCGGGTCCGTTACAACGTAGTTACTGTTCATCTGTAAGATGTTCGGTTTAACGTATGTAAAGGATTTACCAGAACCAGTCGCACCAACAATCAGTGCGCAGGAGTATGTATTCGTTCCTTTTGGTTCCAATGAATAGCGCACATGCTCACTGAGAATCATATTTCCAGTCTTCCCACTATTCTCTTCCGGTTCGCAAGGTTCATCTGCACCTTTTGGTTCTGCAAAATCCTGGTTGAATTTCTTGATATTCTGCCATGCCATGTCACCGTCTTTCCGATAAGAACGCCTTCTGTATCGGTCTGCCATAATATAACTGATTGCAAAACAACATAACCAGGCAAAGGAAAACAGGACTAATGCTGTTGGATCAAAACTTCTGGTGGTAAGTCCGAAATTCTGCTGATCGTTCATCGCCATAATATCACCAAACGGAGTACCAAGGCCTTTGACGACCTTCATAAGACCAACATCAGTTGATACATCATATTTTGCAAACAGTCCGGTTTTAATTCCCTCGAAGGCAATGATCGGGTACACAGCAAGAAAACAAAATACTGTGATTGCTACTTTATTTACCTTTCCGTTTTCGTCTTTTTCGAACCACGACTGTATGGTTTTAATTACTTTTGGTTTCGCTCTTGGTGCTGATTTCTTTGTAAGTTTTTGTTTTGTTTTACTAGGTGTTTTACTCATGCAAAAACCTCACTTTCCATATTTTGTCAACCTAAATATGGGCAAGCGAGAAGCAAAGAAAAGCAAACAAAAAGAGCCACCATGTTGGTGACTCTGATTGTTTTCGTTTTTTTTTACTGTGGCCATGTCCAACCTGCTGGCTGCTGTACTGGAGCTGCCTGTGCTGGAGCCGCTGCCTGAGCAAATCCTGTTGGAACTGCCTGTGCTGGAGCTGCCTGCTGAACAGGTACCTGCTGTACTGGAGCTGCTGCCTGAGCTGCAAATCCGGCTGGCTGTGCTGGAGCTGCTGTCTGACCGTAGAATGCAGTCGGTGCAAATGCTGCAGACACGTCACGTCCGTTTCCGCCGTTCTCATCCGGAACAAAGACATCAGGTTTTGTAGCAAACATAACGCCGTCTACATTTAAGTAGATACGTCCATCATTTTTGCCCTTGCTTAATGAATAAGCAACCTGAACAGGTCCCTGGTAAGATACAGGCTTGCCTTCAAACTCTTTCGAGATGTCGACAATCTGTCCGTTCTCGGTAGCGTACAGTTTCGGCATTCTGTGTCCGCATCTGCACTCTACGAATGTAGCAGAATTATCTTTGTTTGGTTTGAAACCAGAAACAATGATCTGCTCCATGATGGTTCCAATACCATCACCAGAAATAACGCGAGCATCTTTCACGTTAAACTGGAAGCCTGTAATCGGCTTCTGGCTGAGTTTGTTATCCTGCATCTCTTTCAATGCTTCTTCCTCAGTTTTTGCTTTTGTAAGGTATCCATGTCTGGATAATTCTCCTCCGATTACTACAGATCCCCTTCCTGCGTCAAGTACCTTTGCTAAATCTGCCTGATAAGCCATTGGATTCATTCTCTGTGCCATTTTTAATTCCTCCTGATTGTTCTGGAGCTACTGCAATACGATTGAGATCAGGCTTGTTTTCGAGTCCTGTCGTTACGTATCTTATTTTTATCTCGCTCCATTATTTTTTTATGTTTATTTGTTTCGTAGATAAATATGGTATGCGTCCTTGCAAAGTAAAACGAATTATTGAGTACAAGGATAAGGAGGACCGTAGCAGTCAACAAAAACAAATGAATCTGCGATCTTTTCTCATCCTTATCCTTAACTATTCCTCTTCGCTTGCAATCTCATCAAACATGTCTCCCATATAGGCAGACGGTTCTTTCGTTTTCAGATTCATCGTAATGTTACTGTTTAATGCTGCATTGAATTTATCAATCTTGTTATCCGTCAATCGAACACCAACAAGATGAGGTGTAATTGTCATATGCAGATATTCGGTCTCATTATCGCCTTCTAATGCACATGTCATAAAACATGGTACTTTATATTTGAGACATAACATCTCAACTTCTCGGAACTTTTCTGTAATCTGTCCCGTAAATTCTTCTCTGGTTGTCTGATCCATAATATTGTTTTCCTTTCTTTTTTGAACTATTTTCTTTAAACTCCGGTAAATGATTGCGCCTCTTTAAAGAAATTCCTGAAATCGTCCTCGTCATCTTCGTCTTCATCATCTTCCGATTTCGATGCTTCCGGCGCCAACAGTGGTTGTTCTGCTTTTTCTGTTTCTGTATATACCGAAGTCGGATTTATAGGTTCCGTTTGTTTTGGTTCCGATACGGCAGATACAGATTCTTCCTGCGATGTAAAAGCTGGAACCGATTGTACCGGAACCGACTGAACCGGAATCGAATCATCAATTCCCGGAACAATGTCTTTTGCCGTAAGTGTCTCTGCTTCCACTTTTTCGTGTTCTGTTTTCTGGGCTTCTCTCATACGCATACCAATATCGTTTGCGGTAATATGTCTTGTAACAAATCCGTTTGCCACTCCGTATCCAATAAATGGAATACGAGGAATGTATGCACGAATCAGAGCCTTCACAAACGCATTCGCATATCCATATTTGATTTCATTATGCAGCATATCAATTACTGCCTGTTCTCTTGGATCATCCGGATTCAGAGTCAGATGATATTGAATGGTTGTCGGTACATAGCCTAAATCAACGTCCTCATAACTGATTTCCGGCGGCTCATACGGTTCTTGATTTACATAGGCAACAAGAATGTTTCTCACTTCTTTTGAGAACGAAAACCCGTCCGCACGATAAAGTGTGATCAGATCAAGATCATGCTGTCTATGTAAACGCAATGTCTTACTTTTCTTCATAAAAACTCACCTTTTAATCCTTTCACATGATCGCAAACATCATGTAACGATATAAATAGTACCCTCTGGCATTGATATACACGATCGGCATCGTTGGTTCGTTTACGTTGCCTGGGACTACCTTCAATCCGGAAATACCTTTTAATCGTTCTGTAAAATAGTTACACCAAGCAGCTCCGGTGCCTCCAGTCATAATAATCCGCTTGACATCGAACACAAAGTCCTTGACACTTCCGAACGCTTCTGCGCATACCATATTATTTGCTTTTTCCAGATAGGTAGAGATTGGGTATTCTTTATCCTGCATTAAAACAAAGTCGCGAACTTTTACTTTTCCAGTACGCAGAACCTGCTGCATTTCCGGGATCGAAATATCGGCTCCAAATTCATTCTGTAACAGCTTTCTTGTTTCCTCAAGAACCCGAAGCATTCCGAGATTCGTATCCGTATCTAAGCTTGATAACTGATTATTTTGAACGACAAAACGGTCCCATGTTCCGAATCCGCCATCTAAAACCATGACGTTTGCTTTTCTGTAGATCTTATAATCCTTTGACCAATGTCCGTCACTGTTGATCACGGTTGAATAATAGGTTCCCATTGGTTGATACATGATATCAAAATGGTCTTCTGTGATCGTAATATTGAATTCTTTTGTAGTTTTACCAATGGTCAGGCGGAAATGATGGGTTCCGATACATACAGATTTCAAATATGCGGCATCCCTTGTGATGTAAGCAGGCGGTAATCCTGTCTGAAGAAACACATCACTGCCATCTGTCTCTTTATTCCAAAGAGCTTTTCCTAAAACAGTGCGGAATACGACAAGAAAACTCGGGTGCAAGTAATGATTACGGGTATACAATGAATTCTCATCGATTCTTGTATTCGTTGTAATAGACCGGTATGCCATATTACCAACACAGTATTTCACGCCGGTTTCCAAGTCTTCGTATACCATGTCATCTTTTCCAAGCTCACCGAATAGTTCGCCGCTTAACTTCTGACAATAGTTTGGGAAAATAAAGTATCCGTCCTCATGCACGCATTTTGGACCAGAATACCCCATGTCGATTCCTAAAATGTGAGTGCCATCAATTTTAGGAAACAGAAACTGTCTGTTTTCTGTTCTTGTTGCAAATGCTTTTGTATCCATAAATTTATATCTCCTTATTGGTACTTTATTTGTTGATATCTTAAATATGGGTAACGAAGATACAAAGGAAAAAGGAAAAGGATAAGAATGAGGATAAGGATAAGGAAAGTTTGTCAAGTGTCAGAATACAAAGAAAAGAGCCATCCTGTTCGATGACTCTTTGTTTTGTTTACGCAACGTCCTAAGCAATCGGAATCGCGAACTGCTGCACGAGACTTTCGTACATAGGTTTTTCGCATCCAGGATTATTGTTTACGTTTTGAGTAACTGCTTCATCTGGGATGCCAGCATATTTTGCAGCCGCCCAAAGTAGTGGGATGTACCCAATTGAATCCGTTCTGCTCTGATTTGCTTTGATAAACGCTAATGCAGATTCCTTATCAAGCATCCGAACAGTATCAATCAAAGTTGTGATCAGATTACTCACTTCATCTTTCGGAAGCTCAATTGGTTTTCCAGCGATTCCTTTGATGTTCACATCATAAATCTTAGACTCCATTGTGTTTCTCATCATGGTTACAAACGACTCTGAAACATTTGCATACTTAAACCATACATTAAGTGTTCCTTTGTCTGTTTTCTCCACGAGCGTTTTAAGATTCGGTAATTCCATAGTTGCCATTTTAATTCCTCCTTGAATGTCTTTTATTTATGTTATCCTAAATATGTGCTAAACGAATTGAGGATAAGGATAAGAAATTAATTAGACTAATATTCTTTTCCTCATCCTTTCTCTTTTTCTTAAAAATCGCATGCTTTTAATTTATACCGGTCAGCTTCCGGGAGCGAACCATTTCTCAGATTCACTGCATGCTTATCTATGATCGTATCAAGCATATTTCGTACCGTTCTTGCGTTACCGAAGTCTGGCTGACTCTTTTTGTACATGATTTCATTAGAGAACGCATCCAGTAGTTTTTCAGAAACAAGAAGATTCTTTTCATGAGCCATTTCTTTAAAGATCTGTTTTAGTTCACCAAGATTATATTCCTCAAAATGTAAATGATATTTGATACGGGATTCAATACCTGGATTACTTCGCACAAGTTTTTCCATTTCCTTTTCGTATCCGGCAAAAATGAATACAATTTCGTCTCTGTGGTCTTCCATTGCTTTTACAATTGTTGCGATTACTTCCTGTCCGCCGCCGTTTGAAAGTAATGCATAAGCTTCATCAATAAATATTACGCCGCCCAGACTTTTCGTGATCAGCATGTTTGCTCTCTTACTGCTCTCACCAACAGATAATCCATTAAAGAAGTTACCATCGATCTCCACGCATTGATTCTTCCGGATATACCCATATTCGTATAACAATCCAGTCATGATTCTGGCTACTGTTGTCTTTCCGGTTCCAGGTTTTCCATAAAACATCATGTGCATGGAACTTAATGTCTGAGTTCTGTTATTTTTACGCCGTTTATGTTTGTCTTTATTATCAGATTCTGCTTTCTTTTCGTAATCCATTCTCGCTTCCATTTCGTGGATTCTGTCTTTTACATTCTGCAGCCCAATAAGTCGGTCTAATTCTTCGTGACAATTCTGGCTGCCATCATGACAGATCGTTTTAAAGGTTGTCGCACTTAAGATTCGCTCAGCATCCAGTGTCTTTTGTCTGTCAATCGCTTCTCTCTCTTTGCGTGACAGCTGAGAAAACTGACCATGCGTTTTACTTAATCCGTTTTCGTCATACTCCACAAGGTCACGAAGTTCCTGTCTCCATTTTGCAAGAAAAGGAGTTACAACGATTCCTAATGCAGCCAGGATTAAATAAACTGCAGACGGAATTGTGTTGATCATTGTTTTAAATACATTGACTGTCTGCGCATTTTCGAATCCGTTCACTTTTGGTTTCCCAACCGTTGTCATGAATAACCAGACACAAAAAATACTAAATACGATCACGCTGACTGACAATATAATTGATAGATAATATAAAGTATTATACTTATTCTTATTTCCCATTAAATTACCTCCAACAGTTTTTCATACTCTGCTTTCATATCCTGAAATGCTTCTGTGCTGCCGCCTTTTGCATCCGGATGTAATGTTTTCGCAAGGTTTTTATACCTGGTAGTGAGTTCTTCTTTTGTTTTGCATCCTTTAAAGAAAACGGATTGATCGGATGCAGACTGCTGATTCATCTGTGTGTTTCTATATTCCCCATATTGTCTCTTATATTCATTCCAGGACCTGTTATATTTCGAATTACCATTACCGGCGCCAAAAAACATGTCTTTTACCTCAAGGTTTCTAAGTTCTGTCAAGATATCTTCGAAGACATATAAATCGGCGTCCATCGCCTGTAATACATAATTAAGCCCGATCACATCATTGATTGCGATGCAGTCTTTTGCTCTGGTGATATAATCTCTTATTTCTGCATGCTTTTTATTTGCCGATGCAGCATAGGTCTGTATGATTCTGGATGCATCAGCGTCATATTTTGCAATTGCTTCTGTTATCTTTGCATTCACTTCGGTTGTTATTGCTGCAGACAAATCATTATATCGTTTTATAAGCTGGTTACATCGACCAACCGGAGATTCATCCATTATGATCCGATTCGTTGTCCGTTTGTATTTCGGATTCGGTTTTATTAGAACCATAACAAGCACAGCAAACACAATCAGAATAATCGATAATGCGATTGGTAATACAGCTCCTTTATTTACAATTCCTTGTATAATTCCAAGAGTTGTTTGATTTGTAGGTAACATATATTCGTATTCCTTTCTTTGAATCCTTAATGTTTTTCGTTACCAACAATAAGGCTCAAAAGCATCCAAATTCGTCATCTTTATCATTAAATATGACCGGATCCGGTACAAAGAAAACAGAGTCCGTTTCCTATTATAGGTTACAAACTCTGTTTTCATTAACAATTGGATCCGAAATCCGCTTTAACGTCCATCAATGATGCTGAAATCTGGATTTTCTGATTCAAAATCACTCAGTATATCCATTGCATCATCTGTGTAGCGTCCAAAGTTTTTGATTCCTTCGTCAAACTGATCACCGATGTCGCCAGAAATATCGATACCGTCTGTCTGTGTACGATATGGTTCAATACGTTCAAGAGCTTCTGCCATCAACATATAATCACCATTCAACAACAGAACCTGTGGCATATTCTTGGTCTGTTTACATTTATCAACAATGATCTGCAACTCATCGTTTCTATTGTTGACCTGCATCAATCCAGAAATGGTAACAACCTGATTGTTTTGGATAACACCCTTGCAGCAGTTTTTGTCTGAATCGTAATTAGACGGGAATACAACACAAGGAATAGTTTCTCCGTATTTATCGATCAAATCGAATACACACATCTTTTCCATCTTTTTGGTTTCGATCTCTTTAAATTTCGAAACGATACCGGTGATTTTGTCTTCGTCTCGTTTTGCATTACCCGGGTCACGTTCTTCGTATACCTCTTTTACATGGTTAACGGTATAATCATCGCTGATTTCATAGTCGTCCAAAGGTGATAACGAAGCCCAGGTTCCGAGATATTTGATCTCATACATAACCTTGTCAGCATTTGGTGTCGGATATGTTTCACTAAATACAACGTTACTTAATGCTGTCTGAGCACTTTCGTATTTTGTGGTCCAATCTTGTACCTTTTTCTGCTGAGATGCAGCTTCTTTTTCTGTCGTTATTGTCATGGAAGCAATTTCATCCAGTTTTGCTCTACAGCTTAATACTGCGCTGCGAGCTTCTGTGTATTCGTCTACATACTGGCATAACTCTTCACGACTATCAGAGAAACAATCCATAGCACCGGATAAACAGAGTGCGTCATATTCGTTTGATTTTAACTGAACCCGATTAAGGAAATCATTCAAAGTTGTAAACGGACCGTTCTGGGTTTTCTCATCAGCAATCACATCACCTGCACTCTTAAGTCCGGTGATACAGGAAAGTCCGAATCGAATCGTACCATTACCACGAACAGAATATGGAGCTGGAACATCATCTGTCGCCGGATCGCATACCATAAAATTCGAATCCGACTTATTAAGATCAGGAGGTAAGATATCGATCTTTAAAGTCTTACAATCTGAAAGCAATTGTGGTAATTTATCACGGAATTCAGTAATCGCACTGCAAAGGTACTCTTCCGGATAGTAATACTTCAGATATGCAGTCATATAAGACACAACAGAATATGCTGCTGCATGGGATTTATTGAATCCATATTTTGCGAATGGAGTTAACTGTTCCCAAATCTTTGCAGCAACTTCTTCTGTGTACCCACGTTCGAGGGCTCCTTTTACAAAGTCAGGGAACATTTTTTCAAGGTCTTTTGTCTGCTTCTTACTCATGGCACGACGAACATTATCGGCTTTACCAAGACTGAATCCACCGATTTCCCTTGTAATCGCCATGACTTGTTCCTGGTAAACTGGGTATCCGTAAGTTTCATTCAAGATACTGTCTAAAGCTGGAGCCATCTGTACGAATGATGATGGCGTTCCGTTGAATTTTGCATCGATGATATCTGGAATGAAATCCATTGGACCTGGTCTATAAACTGCGACTGCCAAGATTAAGTCTTCGAATGTAGTCGGTTTTAAACTTCTAAGCATTCCTTTCATACCATCTGACTCATACTGGAATACAAAGTTTGTGAAACCATCTGCAAACATTTTGATAACGGCTGGGTCATCGAATTTCAACGAATACATATCAAGATGAACGCCATATTTCTTCTCAACACGCATGCAGCAGTCTCTGATTACGTTGATGTTTCGAAGACCAAGGAAGTCAAATTTAATGAAACCAAGATCAGATTCGGCAGCCAGCATATCTGCCTGGATTGCTGGTTTCTGTGTTGGGTCATCTTTGTCTGTTGGTGCAATCAGTGGGATAAAATCAGCAATCTTATGATCCATGATTGCAATAATTCCGCCTGCGTGCTGGCTGTTTCCTGTCATTAAGCCTTCCATACGTTCTGCCATATGGAAAATATTTAAAGCATCCGGATCATTCGCAAACTCACTCTGGATAACGGAATCGATTTCCGATAATGAGTTTGCGGATCTTGCATACGCTTTTAACTGGGTTTCAATAGAATCGTATGCTTTTGTGTTAAAACCTTTTTTAAAGGCGTATAATTTTGTTGCGTTAATAACTGCCTGTAAAGGACCCATCGTTGTTTTCGTCATAATTCCGGCAACACGATCGGCGCCATACAGTTTTGTCACGTGATCGATTGCAAATTCACGCGCAATTTTTCCGAGGTCAGTGTCAATATCTGTTTACTTATTGAATTGTATATACAATTATCAAATATTTTGTATATATTTCAATCCTTCTAATAGTTTCCTATTAGCCTAGACTATATCTTCGTAACAATTACAGTTACGTCAAAGCACTTCCACCGGCAACTCATCTTCCGATGTACTCCCACTACGGGATAGTCGTTACACTTTACTGCTCCCTCTTGACAACATAACCATGTGTTTTCTTATTATGTAAAACATCATACGATATCTCACGAGAAGATATCGAAATACCAAGTTCTTCGCTGAAATATTTTGATAGTTCAACATATGATTTAAAACTTTTTGAGAAACGCTCTTGTCCATTAATATCAATATAATATAAGCGAACTTCTCCATGTTTTCTCGTTTCTGTGCGCGACTTATATTTACATCGTGTTTGCTTTCCATCATACTCGATTCGAAACTCACCGCATCGTAAATATTTATCGAGTGAACTAAAACTTATTCCAAATTTCTTATTCGCATACCGGGCTGCTTTTGCAATCCCTTCAAACTCACCGATAAGTTCATCATTCCGATATAATTTCGCTACACGATAATTTCTAGTCGGTCCCATTGTTGAGTAACTATCGTTAAGATTTTCTTTTCTCGTGCACCATTCCAGATTTGTATAATAACAATTCTGTTTGTTCTTATCTTTATGGTTAACTTCAGGAAGATTATCTGGATTCGAAACAAACGCTTTTGCAACAAGTCTATGTAATAATGCTCTTTTCCGGATTCCATCTATTGTTATTGAAACTAATAGATAATTCCCTCGGCTATCAAGAGATGATTTTAATAACTTAAATTCGCCTTTTCGTGTACTATATACTTTTCCACTCTCGCTTACATAATATCCTTCTGCATCCGGAATCGGTCTTACTTCCTCACCATCATAGTAAAAACTTGGTTTGTAAATATCTTTTGGTACATCATTTGCGTATGTTATGTTATTCAATTGTTTATTCTCCTTAGTTTGAAATTAAGGAGCATATGTAGTTTAAATAGTAATCTATTCACTATCAGAACAGTCTTAGCACGGTATTGTCAGCTAACTGTATCCTATGCTCGTTCACACTAAATATGTGCATCCGTGTAACATAGAAACAGTCCTTAGATTCTCTTACGAAGCGGCTTCGTCTACAGTTTTACTGTCTGTAATCTTTTACAGAGTCACATCTCGTTGTAACGCTTGGTGACCAGTCTTATTCAACTTCTACCGTTAGCAGGTGTGTATGTTTTATACATACACAAGGAATTTTCTTTTCCTTCTGATTAGCAGTAACTAATCAGACCTACACCTCTGAGTAATAGAGTCCACAATGAATGCCCGATCTGTTGACACATTTTAGGCATGGATGCTCTTTCTGGATTCAAGAATCGTTCAAAGAGCAGGTTGTACTTGATTGGATCCAACTCTGTGATACCACTCATGTAGCATACAATGGATCCTGCACCAGAACCTCGTCCTGGTCCGATATTCATATATTCATCCAGGTTCTTGCAGACACAGATAACGTCCGCAATAAACAGGAAATACGAAGAGAATCCCATTTCTGAGATAACGCTCATTTCGTAATCGAATCGTTTTTGTAGATCGTCATTCCATTCATCTCCATATCGTCCCTGAATGCCGCCGCGCTTAAATTCGATATCTAACGTTGCGGTTCCGTCCAATGTGGTTACGCCTTTTGTGGAACCGGTAAGTGCTAACTCTCGCAAATGTTTGTCAGCATCTACGAACTCTGGATAATGCTGGTTCTTTAAAACGTCAGCATTGATTGCATCTACACGTTCCTGTTCTTTTGCAACTAATTCATTGTATTCCTCGTCTGTCATTCCGTCTGTGCGTTCGATCTTCTGTGGCTTCACTTTCTTTGTACGCGGAAGTTCGAGGTTACATTTCTCGCAAACAACATCAATGTTAGCCATTGCTCTGTTCACAACTTCTTCCGGAAAGACCTGAAGCAATGATGCAGCCAGTTCGTCTCCTGTTTTGTAATACAGTTCGGTGTCACCTTTTTGCATCGGCTGGTATTCTCCTTTTCCGAGACGGTTCATGTTGCGTACCCACTCGAGCAACTGAGCATCTTCTTTTCGAGCCATGTGATTATCGTTGGTTGCCAGAAGTTCGACGCCTAACTCATCACACACTTTGACGATCTGGTTAAAATACACAGCTTCTTCCGGAATACCATGGTTCTGGATCTCACCATAGAAATCATCTTTTCCGAAAATATCAATGTAACGCTTTGCTACCTGTTTTGCGTTATCTAAAAGTTCGTCTTCGGATTTCATATGCATACGAAGAATGTTGATACGTTCCAGGTTTTCATCAATCTTCGCCAGCTTATCTTTGTGTTTCTGATAGATCTCGTTGTATGGTTTTCTGGCTGCCTGTAACTGATTCTTCTGTTCTTTCAGGTCCGCAGTGTCTTTCTTTGCCTGTTCGCTTTCGAATACTTCGATATCCAAAGACTGCTGCAATGCTTCTTTCTTCTTTTCATCCGTTTCCTTTTTGATCATCCGTTTTGTAGCGACGAAGCTTTTAGTTGCTTTTGGTTTTAATTCCTCAATTTTCCCTGCAACCTCTGCGATCTTTTCGTCAAAATCATGAACACGAGCGATCGCATCATTCAGTTCATCCGGAAGCTTGTTTCTGCTGTTTTCAACACGTCTCTCAATCTTTCCGATCTCTTTTGTGATCTTGTCATTGTAAGATAATGGGATTGCTAAAACGCCACCGATACATGCAGTTGAGCAAACGACATGTCCGTATCCATCTGTTCCTGGTCCGAAATGTTTCGCAAGCATCTCTTCGGTTCCTACTGGGTAGCCTTTTTCGTCGACGTTTTTATTGCATTCCGAGATGTAGCGGCTCATAGCCTGGAATCCCTGATAATCCTTACAAAGTAGAATCAAATGCTGTCTGATAAATTTGTCTTTCAGTGAGTCGAACCCGATATTTCCGGATACACTCTCTGTGTTTGCGGATTCTGATCCGGAGTCTGCTACAATCTCAGAAAAGAATCCTTTTGGTGTCTTTACATATGTTTCAACACCAAGAATCGGTTTGATATGCTGTCCGTCCGGCAGATGTTTGTGTGCGGCTTCTTTTCCGATACAATACAGATAGAAGTCAATCAGGTTCGCACAGTTTCCATGATCCGTTAACGCAATCGCTGTAGCGCCTTTTTCGATCGCCACATTTACGTAATCGAATATGGTCTGCACGCCATCGTAACCGCTCGGATAGTAATCCGAATGCGCATGCAGCGCGTTGTTCGAGTATGTCATAATAACACCTTTTTAGCATGCCGATTGAATGATTACGTTTCTTCCGGTTACAAAAACGTAATATAATCGGTCTTGCTGCTACCTTTCTCTATTTCTTTGCCAGTGTTTTTGTTACGTCCTAAATATGTTCCGAACGCTTGCAGACAAATTAAGATTCCACACTGGTTTTCTTAGGTCTAGTACTATACGTAAGCAAGCTGCAGACGAAAGAAGGCTCACTTTCCTGTTTCCTCGTCAGACATAAACAAAGATTTTTGCACACATAAAGAAAGAGCCACCATTTTCGGTGACTCTTCTTTTCGTTTACAACATTTACGGAAACAACTCGCCGCAGACTAATGTCTGAAAAGCGTTTATGAAGTTTTCCCTGTCTTCTCCGGTCATGTCGATCGGTTTTACACCTTCGAGACCAGCAATTACTGTCGCTTCTTTGATAGACATATCGTAGATCTCTTTCATTTTCGACATTGCGATCGGTCTCACCATAGCTCTGTTTCCGGCAAGAATACAATCATCGATTCCTTTACCAGCTTCCATTCGCCATACCATCTGATACATATCAATTCCAGGTTTCTCTTCATCCAGATATTGAGCTAAACTCATAAGTGCTTTGAATACGGAAGGATTTTCAACCATATCGGCATCATAAAAGATGTATAATTTCTTAATCGGTCTTCCAATTCTGGTTTCGATTGCGTTCAGTGTCAGGTCAATTCCGTTGAAATTATTGACACCCTGAACACTAATGCCGATACATCCCTGTTGTCTCAAAATCTCTGCTTTAAAACGACCTTCTGCAAGGCAAACCATGGTATCTTTTGTAATGTTGTCTGGATAAACAACATCAATTGGGGTTCCGCAAGAACAGCCTCCTCGGTTGTATCCTTTTGATCCGTCTCCGTAGTCATAACTCATGAACTTATAGCGAAGTCCATTAACATCGAGATTTTTCATCCGGATCTGCACTCCTGGGATCTTTCCATTCGCATCCCGGATCAGGATACCGATTCCGTCGAACAACATAATGCTTGGTTTCCAGGAATTTGTCAGCTTATTCTTGTGTTCGAAAAAGCCCGGTATCGAAGTCATTTCGGATGCATATTCTGGGAACCGTTTTGTAAACGCCGCACAAAAATCCGTAACCTTATTTGGGTTTGACTTTGTGTCGATGGAAAAATAATCGGCGGCAATACGTTCCGGTTCCAAAGCTCGTTTCTTCTCAAGTACTTCCCGATCTTCGTCTGTGAGTCCGAAATAATCACGCATGAATTCATATGTATCAGTCCGTACTTTCAAAACTTCATCCTGGTAAACAGGCTTTGGTTTTACATACTTCTGAAAATCATACTTTGCTTCCGTCTTCACATATTCCACATCTGACAACTTTTCGAACTCTTCCTTTGTGATCAAGTTAAAGTCGCAGGCGATCTGAAGTGCTGCTGTTTTCTCATCACAGTTGAATAAAGTCTGATAGGATGTCACATTGTTTCCGCCTTTTTGACAAGCAAAACAAAAACATAAGTTTTTTCCTACATTAACAGAAAACGAACCGAGTTTCTTTGCAACATGGAACGGACACATTGCATGCGCTCTGTTTCCGGTTGTTTTCACGAACTTGACACCATAATGGGACAACACTTTTGTCATCTCAAGCTGGTTTACATCGTGAATGATAGCTTCGATCCATTTGTCCGTATACGAAGTCTTGCTATCCTCAACCCAATCTGTAACAACTCTCATTTTCTCATCTCCATTTCTTTATATTTTCTTTGTTACACATTAAATATGTGCGGACTGCAGACATGAAAAGAAAGAAATATAACAAAGCGGAGTGTGAAGATCCCGGGCTCAGGTATTTTTAGAAATGAAATGTGGAAATGAATAGTACGAGCCCGAAAATAACAGACTCCGAAAAGATACATACAAAAAAGAGTGGTAACCATAATAGCTACCACTCTATCTGTTTATTCATCGTCGTCCGTACTGATATTTTCATACGAAGGAGTGTTCAGTGTATAACCACCATCTTTATCCCACTCTTCTTTATCAACGTCAGGATCAGGACAGCTTTTGCCAGAACTACAATATGTCTTTCCAGCACCTGGAATTGGAACATCTTTTTGAAGTATAGGATCAAATCTTGTCTGTTCGTGACCTGGGCATGTGTACGTTGTGTAGTCTTCTGGATTATCTTCGTAATAATCCCATGCGGCATCTGCATTCTCTTTGCCATCAGTCCAAGCATCAACTGCGGCTTTTAATAAGTAATCAGTTCTTACGGTTGCAGATTTTGTGTCCCCGAGCTGTTTATCCAGGTCTTCGATATACGCTGCGAGATCATTAAGCTTTTTGCAGTAAGCATCGTAATCTGTCTTTTGTGGCTTTGTTTCTGGAATAGATCCGTCTTTCACTGCTTTTGTTGCGTCAATGAGGTCATCGATTGCTTGTTTACGGTCCATGGCGCTCTGATCGATAGTCTCTAATACAGGAGCTCCATTATAGATACTTGTCATTTCGTCTGCCGTTTTACCGCTTACAAGTGAATATCTAAGGTAATTATCTCTCTGATCTGCAAAACTCTTCGCGAACGTATCATTCACTTCGTCATTCATTTTATAACCGTGCAGGCTCGCATACTGTTGCCATCCTTGGAATGCAGCCTTGTAACTGCTGTATTTCTTGTAATTCTTGATAGCAGATGACGCTTCACCTTCATCGGTATACGTATATTTGTTTACGCCCGGTCCATCAGCATCATATAATTCGAACAGGTTGAAATATATAAGCGATTCTTCCGTAGACCGGTAATGACTTACAGCCGCCATATGACAATAGGCTGTAGATGGCAGGATTCCATACTGATCGTAATATTTGATTGCAATCGTTGTGATCTCATCCATTAATGTCGAGATATGGGCATCTGTTTGTTCGTAGATATCCGCTTCGCAAATATCTTCATGATAAAAACTGTAATCAATATCTGTTTTATCATCTGGCATATACGGACTGATCGCAAAGTCGCCTCGTTCTTTCTTCGAATCGAGCTCTTTCCACTCTTTGATCTCTTCCTCGTCATCGTGTTCCATCAATTCTTTCTCTTCAGACTCAGTCATTCCGTAAGCAGTCAAATGAACTTTTCCTTCTGTCCACTGTGCACCATGCTGTAAAACGATCAGTTCCCCGATCTTATTATCCGTCCAGCCACAGAAAGATGGAGTTGCTCCGTATACTGGGGCTACGGTAAATCCAATATATCGAATGATCTTTTTATTCAGACACCGTCTCTGTTCCATCTCGGAAACATTCATCGTTCTTACTGCTCCGGTATTCTGTCCAACTCGACCATAATACGTGAAGTTTCCGTCACCTATATACATCATTGGGATTGAATGATCCAAAGCTTCATAGAAACCGTTTGATCCGAATGTCCAGGTATTGTAGTCTGTGTCTTCGAATTCGTCTTTCCAACTTCCTTCGTCCCACACATAGAACATGATATCTCCAACCTGTAAGTTACCAAGATCATCCATACCTTCATTAAACGCATATGGACTTTGTAATAACGGTAAGTCGTTGATGGATTCTGTACTGTCAACCGAGGTTGAGATGCCTGAATTCGTTCTCTTGATACTATCGTCGACGACTGGAGAATACGGAGCATCTACGGTTGTGTATGTGTTATTTACCATGTCATCAAACGAATAATCCGCGCATACACCATGCTGAGCGCAAATGTATCGGATATAATCTAATGATGACGCTGATGTGAATTTCTTGCCTTTGGCCACAAAATGGATATCGCTTCCCTCTCCAGTTTCATGCCCTATTTCACCACCAATTCCTGTACCTGTATATGTATTTGGTGAGAATTCTCCGGCGGCAACGGTAGCTTGGATTGCTGTGTCATAGCCGTCTTCATTTCCTGTTTCCGGATTGATTGTAATATCATCCATATTGGATGCTAATAACAATGCATTCTCACCAAAGCTTCGGCTCCAGTTACGGAAGATGAATTTCTGACTTGCGTCTGTTACGGTGTCGATTGCTTCCTCATCTGAACCCTCTACATATCCGGCTGTAATTGGTCTATAAATGATATCATAAGCAGCGACGGGATCATTTCGCGGATAAATTGACTGGATACCAGCTGTGGAACCATTACTGAATACCAAATGCTGTCCGCCAGAGTTTCCGTAAAAGATTTCTGTATGCCCTCCACTATAAGAAGAACCATTACTGTCGGTTCCTGTGAATCGACGTACAAGAATGTCTCCCTGCTGCAGGTTATTCCATCCTGGGAACCTCATATAAACGAATCCCGGAAAATGCTGGTCACTGATCAATGCTCCTGTTCCAAAGGTGCCTGTTGTGGATCCATATACCTGTAAACAAGCGGAAACGTAACCGGAACAATCCGTACGTACATGATATTTCTGTCCGTTTACCTCAATCCAGATCCATCCAGACTGGTTATACTGTGACTGTGTCTGCGCGATCAGTGTCTTAACCGTCAAGCATACATTCATCCAGTTCGTAACATCTCCGTTTCCGGTTGGTATGATGGTTGCTGCCTCGTCTCCGTACACATCGGACGGTATCTTGCCTTCAAAAATACTGTATGCTAATGTTTCGTTTCTCTGGATATCAACATTGATATGGCACGCCTGCCCTTGTGTTCCATCATCATACTCAAAATAATATGGATGCTCTGAGATGATATGTGTCTGGTCATACAATTGGGCTGCCATGTCCTCAAGTTTTCGATTACTTATCAGTGAATAATCGTATTCTAGCATTACCTGCATTGCACAGAACAGTTCCTTATAGTTCTCATTCGAACCATTTGGATACTGGATATCGGCAGCCGCATACTGGGATGCCCTTCTGTTAAGTTCAGCTATCAAGTCGTTATGCTCGTCTTCCAATGCGTGCATGATGGCGGTTCCGTCTTGCATACTGATCGTATATGCCTGGTTCTCTTTCTGGGCAGCGGCATTTCCGTCCCAAAAGCAGCATAATATCATAATGATAAACACAACAAGGATAAAGCCGCCGACTACTGCAAGGATCGGTCCTAACACTGCGGAAATTGCCTGGATCATCTGATTGAGGGCTGCAAAGATCTTCGAAAAGATCGTCTTCTGCCATGCATTCCTGATCGCGTTTCTGATGTTTTTCATCAACAGTTTCACAGGATCGAACAGCTTATTCTTTACTGTTTTCACTGGTTTCGGCGCAATTTTCTCGAAACCTTTGTTGAACCACTCTTTGTAGAGTGTCTTTAATTCGGATTTCGCTCCTTTTCCAACTCCACGATTGCGGTTTATAATCTCCCGGCGCTGCTCAAACAGTTTGCTCACATGAGTTTTGCTATCAATCATGCCACCAAGCTTTGACTGTTTGAAGCCTTCGATCATGAAGTGGCTCATGTGACTGGTCACGAAATTCTGTAAATCTCTTGTAATCGTTCCGAATGTTTTATGTTTGATTTTAAGGCTAAGTGCGCCTCCTGGTGTTCCGCCGACTTCAAGTGTCTTCATCGCAAGCTGAGCCGAAAGTTTAAACCCATTTCCTGCCTTCATCTGATTTCTAAACGTAATCGCTCTTGAAACCACAACACCAGCATTCCATATGGTGTCCACAATTGAATGTACTGCAATCTTGCTTCCGGTCATTGCCACCTGTTTGCAGGTTTCTGCCAGATGGATTCCTCGCATTGTCTCACTGTTTTCCAATGGAGCGGAACCGAGACGAAGCATCTGTCTGCTCAGGCGCCGAGGAGTTGCGTCAAGACGTTTTGCGAACTTATTCTGACGGGCGCCGAGAAATGACAGGATGCCGTTGTCTTTCATATTCTTGCGGCTCTTGTTTAGGTCTTTAAGAATCTCTTTTTTCTCGTCACTCGATAAAACTTTAGTTCCTTTCATGTCCATCTTGAGTTTTCGACGTAATGCAAAATTATCGTGTACAGAAGTTCGAAATGCCTCATAGTTAACATGCTTCATTTCGCCAACACCACGCTGATGTTTTACGGTTACAATTCCACTGCCATCACTCTGAAACTCAATCGTGGCAACTGTGTTTTTCGCTGATGGAACTCGTTTTCCGTCCTGGTACTTCATACGCTGTATAGTCTCAGAACTAACCGTATACTGTTCATCCATATTGGCATTGAGTTCTTTTCTTACGGTTCCGAAAGCATCAGGTTGATCCCCGTAGCTTTTTGCAGCCATTCCCATCTCGTTAAAGTTAGCCGTCCTGTCATCACCAAGCTGTTGTTTTACTACATACTTATCCGCAACGTTTTGATAAAATTGAATCTGGTGTCTCATATGAGATGTCATCGCCGCAGCCACAAGAGGTGTCGCTACACGTTCCGTATTTCGAAGTACTTTTTTTGTATCTCGGTCTGTCGCTGTATTACTACCCTGACGCTGTACCTGCTTTTTCGTATTCTCAGCAGTGCTATCCAAACGTTTCCCTAATGTTTCGGTTATCGCTTGAGAACGGCTGATATTATTTGAAATTAGTTTTCCTTTTGAACTACCGATAATCATATTTCTGCATATCCTTTCTTCGGAATCTGATTTCCGAAATGTATTATTGTTTGAAATAATTCGTTATCCTAAATATGTTCCTACACACTGCAAACTAATAAGCAAAAATACGGATTATTATGACGAGTTTTTCCGTTTGTGAGCCTTATTATAAATAGAATTGATATTTGATTTCTACTATGTGGAAGTTTATAATAAAAACGAAAATAAATTGGAGGGTTCGTTATGAGTAATTATGATAAAGCTTTTGAAAATTTACGTGACGAAGGTATAAGGCTTTCTGTTCGAGAAAACAATCCATATGTTTACCTGTCTTCGCATCAAAGAAACGAAGCAAAGAAAGACGCAGAAGATTTACTCGAAGGTGATCGAGAAGCCTTGGATGTTTACCGAAAAAACAAGTCTACTTATCCATTAATTGAAAGCGAAACAAATTATCAACCAACATGGAAAACTAAACTGCGCGACCTTAGATATCATCATCAGATATTAAACCGTTGTCCGATTGGAGGTTTGGTTCTGGAGCTTGCAAATTCGGCATCCACATATTCAAACGTTCAATGGGTAGTTGCACGCATTCAGCCAGAAGTCAACGGATTAGACGATTACAGATGCGGTGAGCACTGGGAAGATCACGGTTTTCACTTCAATGAGCAATATCATCCACAGTGTTTTGACTCATTTTGGCGGAAAGACATTCCTGAAGGTCACTTTATTGATGAATGCGGAATTATTAATATTGCTAAAGAAAAAATCGCACAAGGACTTGAATATGAAACTTATTCCCGTAAATATTATTACTATCTCAATTTCTGGGAAATGTGGGGATTTCGATATGATGAATTTGGTCTTGCATACAAAGACGGTATATACGATCGCAATTTCAAAATTCGTCATGTCAAGAAAGCCGAGAGTTTCATCGAGAAATGTCTCAAAGAAGGGAAACGACAGCCATTTCCATACTATGACAAATCGAAAGATGAGTATTGGAAACTTCGAACTCCAAATAGTTGGGAATTAGTTCTCGCAGACCGGTTAGCAGATGCGAAACGAGAACGAGAAGAATACTATTTGAAACATATGCGTTGAGAAGACAAAAATTAAGAGGAGCTAGTGCGGCTCCTCTTTTTGTATCTATCATTTTTACTAAACATACATAACACTTCGAAATCGCAACACCACTTCCGTCTTCCTGAAATTCAATTGTAGCAACTGTGTTTTTAGCAGACGGCACACGCTTTCCGTCTTGGTACTTCATACGCTGTATGGTTTCAGCATTGACCGTGTACTGTTCATCCATATTTGCATTGAGTTCTTTTCTTACCGTACCAAAAGCATCTGGTTGATCTCCATAACTTCGTGCTGCCATACCCATCTTGTTGAAAGTAGCAGTTCTGTCATTGCCAAGATTATGTTTTTCTACATAATTATCCGCCGTGTTCTGTTGAACACTCCCCTGATCTAAAGCTCAGGGGATTCTATTGTCTGATTTAATTGAGACAATGTTCTCGTCTGTACATACGGTCTCTGCTTAGCCAGTATTTCCTTTCTGAAGATACTTACCACACAGAGACTAAGTCACAGATGAGATGAATCTGCAGATCACGATACCATGTCTAAAGCATTGATCTTTAACAGGGTATTGTAAGTGCATTGTGTTCTCTTCTGACATTCCGGAACTTTTGCCGTAATGTCAGACCAGTTCTTCACAGACTGGTTTTGTTTTATCTCCCGGATGAAATACCTGGCTCCGATATTGTATGAGGCAGACAGGTCACAGTTGTAGGTCTTTCCATTCGGGAATCGACAGATGGAATAAGATCTGTTTCCCGCCTCTGTTCCTCGGAGCACATACCCCGATCCGTCATATGCCAGTTTCGAAGTCCCCCATGCGCAGATGTGTGAGATACGTGTCCCGTTCTTATGTGCTTTTTGTTCCACGGTCTTCTGTATCGTATTTTTCTTCCACATCTGTAACTTCTGCTTTTTGGAACCTTTCTTCTTTCCTTTTGTGTCCAGGTGCTCGAAAACGATGACGTCACACTGGTATTCAAGTGCCGTTTCTGCAATTTCAGACGCAACTTTCCGGGCTAATTCATCGTTATGGAATCTTGCGTACCGCCACAGTCTCTTTGTGTTCTGTGATCCTGAGTTTTTCTGTACCTTTTTGATCTTGTTCAGTGTATGGTAAATCCGGTCTTTGTCACCTGCGAAATTGATGAATTTTCTCGCATGGATAGTACCGTCTTTTGTCATAACCGAACAGACAGCATCGGTATTGACACCCAGGTCTACCGCAAGGATGCGTCTTTCCTCCAGTTTTGTGTCGTTTAATTTCACCTGTCCTTCAAATGCAAAACGAAGGAACCATTTCTTATTCTTCTTTTCCAGCATCGGAGCGGAGATTTTTCCATCTTTCCTGTGGTTACGGATACTCACTACGTCAGTGTGTTTTAAGGATACTGTAACCCAGTTCCAGTCGCTGTTTACGAACACCTTCAGTATGATGGTATCCGGTTTTTCTCCCGGTCTGTACATGTTATCCTTGTAGAATACCGGAAGTTTATTGAGACGAAACTGGAAAGACGGCAGTTTTCCTTTTGACTGATCGTTTTCCCTGTTTGCAAGACTGGAATGGTAAGAACTCAAGTGCCCTAATGCCGTATTGATCACCGAAAATCGAAGATATGACGGCATCTTATGGAATTTCTGATCGAACTCTTTGAAAACTGCTGTATTTGTTTTCGTTGAGTGGATCAGGTGATCTGCATAAGCAAATCTTTCCTTATTACCTGGATCCAGAGTTTTTAAAACATCCCAGTGGTCTTCAAAAGCTTTCACGCAGAAGGAGACAGCATCATTGTAGATTTTTATGGTGTCACGAAATAATTTATTGATGTGTTTTATCTCCACGGCATAGCTGCATATGATCTTCATAACCTGTCTCCTTTCCTGGTGTTTCGTTTTCCATTATTTTAAGCCCAAAGTAATTGACAATCTGTTTGTCTGATATTAATAAGGCTCACTTTCTGGAAAACTCGTCATGAAATTGCAAAGAATTGTAAAAAAAAGAGTTGGACATCCATCTCCGCAGCTAAAGCTACGGAGTTTTGCCAGCTCAATAATAAACCATCACAAAGATGTTTGAGTTATTTAGAATAGAAGTTTATAATAACTGAAATACAACAAGGAGGGGCGTTATGCATAATTATGATAAAACTTTCGAACATTTACGTGATGAAGGTGTAAAGGTTGATGTTCGTAGATCAAATCCATACGTTTATATTTCATCATATGAACGAAATGAAGCAAAAGAAATTGCTGAAAGACAACTTGCTGCTGATAAACGTGATATGGAAACATATCGTAAAAACAAATACGTTTACCCATTGATCGAACGGGAAACAAATTTTCAGGTAACTTGGAAAACAAAATTAAGAGACCTTCGATTACATCACCGGGTCTTAAACCGCTGCCCGATTGGTGGTCTGGAATTGGTACTCGCTAATTCGGCTGCAACCTATTCCCATGTGCAGTGGGTCGTTGCCAGCCACCAACCAGAAGTCAATGGCATGAACGGTCCTAGAGATCTTGAACACTGGGAAGATCATGCTTACCACTTTAACGAACAATATCATCCGCAGTGTTTCGATTCATTCTGGAGAAAAGATATTCCGGAAGGACATTTTATCGATGAGTATGGTATCGTTGACATTGCAAAGGAGAAGATTGCAAACGGAATTGAACATGAACTTTATGACCGCAAGTTTTACTATTATCTCAACTTCTGGGAAATGTGGGGATTCCGATTTGATGAATTCGGACTTTGTTGTGAAGGTGAAGCTGAACGAAATTTTTGTTCTTATCACGTCAAGAAAGCTGAGAGTTTCATCGAGAAATGTCTCAAAGAGGGAAAACGGCAGCCGTTCCAGTATTATGATAAGTCCAAAGATGAGTACTGGAAATATCGGACACCAAACAGCTGGGAACTGGTACTTGCAGATCGGTTGGCAGATGCGAAACGAGAACGAGAAGAATACTATTTGAAACATATGCGTTGAAACAAAATTAAGAGGAGCTAATGAGGCTCCTCTTTTTGTGTACGAGAAATTGTGGGATAAGGATTTAAGATTCGAGTGTTTGTTCCGGGAATGAGTTTTTAAAATATAGAATCGGCTTGGAACCGTTTGTTGGTATCACGAGAGTTCATCTCGAGTGACCTGTACTCCGAAGGAGTGGGATTCAATAACAACACTAGTGCAAGTTTTGATACGATTTTGGAAATACGATTACCTGGTTCCGAAAGCTGTATAACATACTTGATTACTGTCCGGAACCTCTTATTGGTATTCTATAACAACACTAATGCAAGTTTTGATACGATTTTGGGAATACGAATGATGGGTTCCGAAACCTGTATAACACATTTCGTTTACTATTCTGGAACCGAGCATTGGTATTCAATAACAACACTAGTGCAAGTTTTGATACGATTTTGAGAATACAAACGATGGGTTCCGAAAAATACAGAACATACTTTGATTACCACCTTAGAACCTCTCATTGGTATTCAATAACAACACTAGTGCAGATTTTGATACCACACCTTACGGTGTACAGTTCGCTCGAAACAAGTTCTCACGATACGAAACTAAGAATATAGTTAATTGGTTCCGAATGCTGCATAATAGACTTTGTTTACAAAGAAAATCTGAAAGAAAGCTGCCACCTCCTGGTGTGCAGATGAATTTCAGTAAAATAAAACAAAATAATATGTAAAAATGTGACGAGGTTTCCGAAAAGTGAGCCTTATTATGTATATAGCTAAGAAACTAAAATGGAGGAAAACGATCATGACTACTTACACGCTGGAATTAAAACTGAATACAAAGAAATATTCCGACCAGCGTTACCTGGAAAACTATTTCCGGGAAGTAGCGAAGATCAGTAATACAGTCCGCCGTTTTGCGATCCGGCAGATCACAATGCTAAAACGAGACAAAACGTATGTCGATCTCTTAAAGCAATATGTGGCACTTGAGAAAGGTCCAGAGAAAGAAGCCCTGTCTAAACAGTTATCTGTTATTGTAAAATCTTACGGGCTCACACAATACGACCTCCAGAAATCCGCCACAAAACTGAGAAACCATCTGAAATACGTACATTCTGCAGTCTATCAGAAGATCAGTGACTCGGTATGGAAAGGTGTAGAAAAGGTATTGTATTCCACCGGGAAACAGATCCATTACAAGAAATGGGATGAATTTTTAAGTTTCGAAGGCAAGAAGAATACAACTGGGATCATCTACAAAGACGGAAAGGTATACATCAATGCATCCCCAAAGAGACAGAACCGTGGACTGATACTGGATGTGATATTACCAGGAAATCAAAACACGGATCATTGGTATTACGAGACTTCTGCTTTAAATGACAGGACAAAGTACTGCAGAATTGTAAGAAAGAAGTTCAGTACCGGATGGAGATACTACGTACAACTGGTACAGGAAGGAATACCGCCTCTGAGACATGCAGTGGGTACCGGAAGGATCGGCATTGATATCGGGACTTCCACTGTTGCTGTAGTGAGTGGCACAAAATGTCATCTCACAGAACTCGGAGAAGGGATTGAAGTCCAGAATAAAAAGATCCGGAAGATGCAGAGAAGACTGGAACGATCCAGACGGGCATCAAATCCGGATAATTACAATGCGGACGGTACCATAAAGAAAGGAAGGAAAACCTGGAACTACAGCAGCCGGTACAAAAAGATCCGTAATGAGCTCAGTGCGATGCAGAGAAAACGTACTGACACATTGAGACAATGGCAGGAAGCCTATGCGGACTTGTTATTGGAAGAAGGTAATGAGGTTTATGTTGAGGACATGAATTTCAAAGGATTACAGAAACGGTCTAAAAAGACGGAAAAGAATAAGAAAGGGAAGTACAAACGAAAGAAACGATTCGGAAAATCCATCGGAACACGAGCTCCGTCACAGTTTCTTACTATACTGAAAAGAAAACTTGGTTACACAGGCGGAACCTATCACGAAGTCAATACCAGGACGTTCAAAGCAAGCCAGTATGACCATACCAGTGATACCTACCGGAAAAAGAAACTTTCCAGACGTCACAACACCATAAACGGAGAATGGATACAGCGTGATCTCTACAGTGCATTTCTCCTTATGAATTCCGATGATACTTTAGAACATACAGACCGTAATAAATGCCTTCAGAACTATCCTCAGTTTAAAAATATGCATAACCAATGCATTACCGAGATCTTGCGGTTCGGAAAACATATCCCTTCCAGTTTTGGACTTAAAAGAGCTGCATAACACAACATGGAACAATAACTTTTTCATATACACAATACATAGAACAAAACTACATTTTCTATTTTACATATACATTTTAAACGGTTCCAACTGAGACCGTAAGACTGCAGGACGAAAAATCCTGTGAAACCTACCACGTAGGGATGTCTTGAATGTTTCTGCAACGGAGAGACTATAACGAACAGCTTTGAATACCATAAAAAGATACTGGGAAACTTCAGAGAAGATCCCGATGTCCCGGTATTTCAAACCTTAAGTGACGTCCTCCTGTACTGAAACCTGCCGCCTGCTGACGTGCAGATCAGTTAGGTTAAATGTATTCCAACTTTGACACATCGCTTTTCGTAATCCTTTTCTGCTCTTGTGATTTTAAGTTCCCTTTTGCGACTCATCACGCCCTTTGAAACATCAAAAGGAACGACATCCTTCACAGCTTCTTCGTATGATACAGGCGTTTCTGCAAAATGCAATTTATCGAAATCTAATCTACGATATCCGCTCATTTGAACACTCCTCTCTGATTTTTTTAGACATAAATATACATGTACTTGTGTTGTTTCGAAAACTCTAATTCGGATTCTGTGAGAAAGAAATGCTGTTTACGAATCCCATCATCAAATTCACAGGTAAATAAAACCCAGTATATATTTTCGTTTGTAGGTATGACAGAATAATTTCCAAACTCATCTTCATGATAACATTTTGCATTTGATGTATCTTCTGTAACTAATTCTACAGTATGGATTTCAAAAATTGGAAGCTTTAGTTTTGTTATATTTTGTTCAATATTATTCATAATAGATACCTCCTCTCTGGTTATGGATATACATGTACTTTTACGATATGAATTCTACATTCAGATTAGAATGAACTAAAATCCTTGATGTTTTGAAATACCAGATTAGTGTCTGATATTTTCATCCACCCAACAACGGGTTCCAATTTTCCATTTACATTTTGGATATAAGCAGAGCCTTCATCCATATTCAAATAAACTGAATCAATAAGTGGATTTCTTAACAAAACTAACAAAGCTTTATATCCAATGATTTTCTGAGATGCTGCTGGCGAAAACGTATGATCCAAACACAGAGCTTCTGATACAATTCTTATTTGATTTGGAATACACATTTCGTCATAATATATAATTTCTTTCATAATGAAAATCTCCTCTCTTGTTATTGAGTGTGTTGAAACCGACGTTTTTGGAAGCACTCCTTAGTTTTGGCTTTTATCTCCGCTATTCCGCTTCCGTTAACCTGGTTTCTCTTTTTGAATCTAAATTAAATATGTCCCAAAATACTGCAGACAAAAACGAACACCAATGAACATATTTCTTTCTTTGTCATATCGGTATCCATATTTATCTCAAATGCAAAAACAGAAGGAGAAAACGAATTATGAATACGAATTTAGGCACCAGCAAGATAGCAACACTTACCGGAAAAGCAATCCAGGATGACGAAACATTCAAATTAGAAGGCGGTTTTGTTCCAGAGCGAGATCAATTCTATTTTGAGATGAAACAAGGAGATAATGTTTTTCTTGTTGGATTCAAAGACTTATTAATCAGTCTGAAACTTATGGAGCAAATGCAGGAAATTCCAAAAATCAGTGGCAAATGGTGGTCACAGATTGCTACTCTTTACGGATGGGATCTTCAAATGTTAGAATTAGAGGATAAACAATAAGGAGGAAATATAAGTAACTGAAAAAAAAGGATTAAATGTGAGTTAATGTGCTCAAAGATACTCAAAGCCCAGAGTATTAGTTGGTAACTTAAAACCACTGAAATCTTAGGAAATAAGCCAGTACAAGTTGAAATAGTCTTGTTAACTATAGGGTAGAACCTTGATGGTAAAGATTGAGTAATGGTAGAAGTCTACGAAAACCAAGTAGCAAAAAAATATTAAGAAAGGAAAAGCTATTTAGATGAAAACCTATATCTAATCAAGGACTCCCTCATCTAAAGATGAGGCGTGTGAGTACTTGATTCATGATTATTGAACTACTAATGTTCAATAATAGACATCGAGGTTCAACGAAGCTAAAGCTTCGCGGTTTGAACCGAAGATACGATATCAATGAAAAAGAATTTATAGGTGTGTACCGATGGCTTAGTCGGGAATTTACGACTGTGGAGTGTACAAGAACTTGTGAGTAGCGTATTGTTTTACAATCGTCAAAACATACACATTGAAACAGTAACTACAAATCGTGAGATTGTAGCGAATCATCTAGCATATACATTTGTATATGTTTTTAGTAGCAGGTCTTCTATGAGAGAAATTAAGTTTACGACAAACTATGAACCCGTTTTAAAGTTCTCCGACAAAGATTTCAAGATCAAATACGAAGAACATGTTGGAAATGATCAGAGGTATCTGCATAAAATCGACGGAGATGAAAAACATTTAGCTGTGTGTCCGAGGTGTAATAATCCAGTTGTGATACTTGGTATTTATAAACATATCGATGTGTCACCGCACGCAAGACACAAGCCGGATCTTAACATCCCAGGTGTAGCGCAATATAACGAATACAAGTTAAAACGATGTCCTTATTATGTAAGACACGCAGATTATGTAAAAGAATACGTCCCTGAAACTGAGGAACCGCAGAGACATGAATTATACCGGATTGCAAAAGATCATTTTGATAAAGCAATTTATTTACTGCAAAAGCAAACCGGTCTTCATATATCATATGATATGGCAGAAGTGCTTGCCGAAAATTATGCAGACATGCGCGCATACAACTACATCGATGCTACCGTATACAATATTCCATGGTATTTGCTCTATAGCTATTGTGGATTTAATTTACACTATCTGATTGTAAGAAAAGGAACTACACTGTTTCGGGCCCTTAAATCTTTGAAATTCGAAATGGTAGACAGCAATATCAAGGATCATGTTTGCATCATCGATCACGAAGGTTATGTACTCCGGGCTACAGATTATCGGTATTCGGTTGACGACGATGATAATCTCAATGAATCTCTTCTTTTTTCGATCTTGAAGCCGGACCCTAAATTAACAGACGTTCTTTTGTTTAACATGGTCAAGCGGGTTTCTGTCAAAGTGGATTCATCTTATTTCGGCAACCTGGTTGAATACAAAGATTGGAGAACGAATACTAAGATGTTAGAAATTGCTGCAAAGTATATGAATCCGTGATGGATGCGGATACGATTTGTGTCGTATGCGTTTATCTGGCAACAAAAATAAGCGAAAACAAAAGAGTGGTAACGAAAATTGGTTGCCACTCTTTTTGCATACACAAAATATCTATATCTAATAAGGCTCGCCTTATTTCTATATGAATATGATCTCAAAGCGTTTGTAACATATGTGAACTACTCGGCTACAAGTAACCGAGCTTCTTGCTTCATTCATCACCGCTTTGCAATACGGTAAAATTGTGTACTGAAAAGTCTTACATGATGTCCACAAGCGTATATGTTCGGCTGGTTCCCAGCCTACAATTTTAGGATAAGGATGAGGAAAATGGTAAGAACACCCTCGTTTACGCAGATTCTTTTAAGATCCGTAAACCCTCATCCCTGATATTGATTGCTGCATTTATGTCACGGTCGTATTCGAAACCACAGTCACAGATCATGGTACGGTTATGCAGGTTTTTCATCTCCGGGTGACGCTTTCCGCAATGACTGCAGATCTGGCTGCTTGGATACCACCTGTCAACCTTGATGAAATACTTTCCTCGGTCATTCATCTTGTACTTCAGCATTTTGAGAAACAGGCCGTAACCATTATCCATAGTCGCTTTTCCGTTTCCGAAACTCTTATTCGATATGGATTTCATATCCAGATCTTCCACACAGACAACGTCATACCGGTTGGCTATCCCGGTAGATAATTTGTGCAGATGGTCGAGTCTCTGGTTTGCTGCATGACGGTAGATCTTGTTGACCTTAAGCTGTTGTTTTATATAGTTATTTGATTTTGGTTCATCCTTCTTAGACCCGGTCATGCGGGAAAGACGTTTCTGCTCTCTTCTCAGTTTCTTCTGGCTTTCTCTGAAAAACTTATGGTCCGAACCGGTATTACCATAGTTGTCTTTGTATAACCCGTCTGAAGCATAGTCCAGTCCGATCGCATTGTCTGATACAGGGACAGGAATGATCTCTTTCTCAAACTCAAAAAGAACTGAAACGTAGTAATTTCCTGCACTGTCCTGAGAGACTGTTGCAGATTTTATGATCCAGTCTTTTTCCGGATATCTGTGGATCACTGCTTTTACAATACCGGTCTTTGGAAGACGGATCCCGTTTTGTACAAGAGCTACAGTACCGTTCTGGTTATTTGTTGTGTAAGACCTGCGGCTTCGTTTCGCGGATTTGAATTTCGGAAATCCGGTACGTTTCTTCCGTTTCTTGTCAAAGTGGTTCTTCATTGCAGTCTGTAAGTGTATCTGGACATTGGCAAGCGCAAGACTGTCCACTTCTTTGAGATAAGGAAATTCATCCTTATACATGGCAGGAGTCTGCTTACCGAAAGACTTTGATACCTGGTAGGAACTGATCTTGTCAGAAAGCATCAGGTTATAGACCTTCCGACAACAGCCAAAGGTTTTAGCAAATAAGATCTTCTGTTCAGTTGTCGGATAGATTCTGTATTTGATCGCTTTATTCATAACGGATGATTCACTTCATTTCTGTGTATAAATATGTACTTTGTGTATATATTCTGAAAACAACAACAGCATTGAGAAACGATCCGGTATGTTCACAGTTTATATCATAAACCGATTCGATACGTTTACACTTCTGTGCAACACTGTTGCTGTTACAATATATATAAGGCTCACAGATGTGGAAATTCGTCACAAAAATGAATGCTTGCACTGAGATTCGAATCAATAATTTGTGATTTTCAAATATGTGCTGAGATAATTGCACACAAAGAAAGGTTTACAAACAAAAGAGCCTACATTTCGTAGACTCTCAATCATCTTTCTTATCTAAATATGTCAGAACGTTTTAATCTATTCTTGATATTCATTTACTTTTCCGTTCATAGTTACATTTGTATGGAATCAAGTACTCATATTAATACAACATTCTTAATATATAAGTCTTGTTCCACAATTTGGACAATGTTTTGGTTTCACACATTCGTAGTCATCGTTTCTAGCGACTTCCCATTTGCAGACTGGACACTCGATTCCATCGTCTGCATCATCACCTTGATAGTTTACATTCATGCCAGTTACGTATTGTTCCGTAAACTTTGCAATTGTTGCGTTTGCTAATTCTAACTCCTTACTCTGATTATCCATCGTAAAATATCCTTTCTGTTTTATCTTTTACACATAATATAAGGCTCACATTATTTTGAATTCGTCAGATGTAAGCCTTATTTTGTATCAATATTTATGAATTCGATTAGATCGGAGCGAAAGAAAAGTTAACCTATAACAGACAGACTTAATTGCTATATATCAATAAATACCGTTTCTGATTTACAGTTCGGGCAGATTACATCAATATCTCCAGTTTCGTCATTTGTTACGACGACTGATTCTAGCTTACAATGCTTACAGAATATAGTTCTGCATTTGTCACACTTAAAGATTTCCCAACTTTTGTGACCACAACACGGACACTTTTCTCCCGTTAACGCTGGATTTTGGTACAGATAACTTACACTCATAACTAATTAACTTCGTCCACAAATAATGTTTCAACGTCCTTTACCCAGATAACGGCACCTTTCGGATGTTTATAATACAGTTTCGTTTCAATCGGTTCAACATCCGCCAACATCCAGGCATGTGGGTTCTTATATCGTTTCTTAAGTTCCGAATACGAGATATCGACACAGTGCCTCTCTCTTTCTTCTTACCAGTCGGAACAAGAAATCGGATACGTTGTGCTGATATTACATCTGGTTCTTACTCTGCCGGTTCCGCTCTCTAATAGGTATATAGTTTCATTTTGTCTTTTTGTATCACTGCCTCTGATCTCTATTACTTTCTTTCCGGAAACAATAAGATCGAGCCATTTCTTTTTGATGATTAATCCGTACATGCGTTTTTCTCCTCATATTTCTTTCTCAGACGTTCTAATTCGGCTCGCTCTTTACGTTCTTCCTGAGCCAGACGCTCCGTTTCTCTAGCTTGTTCCAACGATTCTCGTTTCTTTGCATACCAGTCTTTGTGCTCAGATTCATCTTCTGATAAGAAACGAATTGGAAAAGAACCGGACGTAGAATCGTACATATCATAATGAGAATCGTATGCAGTAATCCGAACCATATCGCCATAAAACTCGGTTTTGTCTGGTTCTAAAGTATCAAATTCATCTGTTAGAAAGCCAATTTCATCCGCAACATCTTTCACACGGTCTAAGATGCGCTTATAATCACAGATTGTTGTTAGGATCTGTTCTTCTGTAAGACCTAGCTTTGGTTTGTTTCGTCTTTCCTCTTCCTTGCGTTTGCAGTTTTCTTCTTTCATCTTGTCTCGAATCTCCTGATAATCAGCCATATTATAAATCTCCTTTCTTTCCTTTCGTGTGAAACACATGCAGATCGTTTAGATGACTTGGAAACAAATTAATCGTTTCTAATATATTGTTAACAATTCCTGCTGATACTGATAACTAGTGTCCATGTTTTTGTTGTTTTACAAATTCGCGTTCATTTCACCTGTATCAGTTTCTGATATTCGTTTACTTTTTCGTTCATAGTTACATTTCAACTCTCTACCACCAGGAGTGAAATGTCTGACTTTGTTTCGATCTTTGTATATTCCAGTACAATAATATCCAAGATATATACAAAGATTATCGGTATCTCCATAACGGTTATTTCTTGGTATTTGTTCTAACCATTTGCAATTTGCACAACATTCCACATTATCGTCGTATTTCATAACAACTACCTCCATTTTTCTAAGTTTTGACTAACTGATCTGCACGCCTATAATTGAACATTAGTAGTTCAATTATCTTGAGTAGGCGGCAGGTTTCAGTACGAAAGAAAAGCCCGTTCATAAAGAACATGCTTAGTATGTTAAAACGCCAATCCGCCACCACCATGCATAGCTATCCCCTCCTTGCATTTTCACTCATTTGTATCCATGAATCCGTCCCAAATCTTTGGTGATCCGTCTTCGTTAAGCATAACAGTTAATCCACCTCTGTTGTCACTCCACATCCAAAGATACATAACACCTGTTTCTTTGTCAGCATATATTTGATACCCAGAATACGGTGTTCCTTTTTCAACTAAAACCAATGATTCATCTTTAAGAGATTCGCTTGTACTTGTATTCGAGTTTGAGCTGGAATCAACATCATCCACAATCTGGATATTACAACCAGAAACAAATAATGTCGCTGTTATTATTGAAGTTACGATTAATGCTGCTACTTTCTTTTTCATAATTATTTCTCCTTATTTCTATCTAACCGACCTGCACACCATTAGGCGGCAGGTTTCACTCCTTATTTCTATGTGAACTACTCGGATACAAGTAACTGAGAATTCCTGCCCTACTTCTTAAACGCCAGATAATATGCATCCGAATATGCACCGCCGTATCTGTCCTCGACAATACATAAAGGTACAGGCAACCAAAGATTGCTTACTTCAACTGCCATAATTGCTTTTTGGATAGCTTCGCTATATTCATCTGCATTTGGAATCATCTCTATACCTCCAATGAGCCGTCTGTGGCAAAAATTATTTCGGCATTCACAATTCTTCCGGTCTTGCTATTTGTGCCTTTTAATTTTCTGATACATTGCATTTCGTTAATTAGCTTGATGTATTTTGTATTTCCTTTAGCCGCAAACGATATGTCTACTCTAGGGCGGTTATTGACGAAGCTTTTACGGCCAGTATTAACTGTTGCGACTGGAATGTATTTGGAGACAAACTCATTTGCTTTTGCATAAAGTTCATCCCAATTATAGCTGTCTATAGTTCTCATAATTATTACCTCTCTTCTTTGTTCTCGTTATTATATTCGTATTCTGGTATCGGCATCCAATATACGACGTTTGCAAACTCAAATATTTGTTTATCTAATATTAATAAGGCTCATTTTCTGGAAAACTCGTCATGAAATCGCAAAGAATTGTGAAAAAGCTGGTCATCCAACTCAGCTATAAAATAAACTACCTACCGTAAATGTATGCTGTTCTCTAAATTAGCTGCAGATACATTTCAGAAAAACATCTTCATCGAAATTAGGAATATTTCTGATTACATCTTTGTCACGATCATTAAGATTATCCCACCACTGTAATCTGATATATGCGATTTCGGATGTTGATTCTTCGTTTTTTGTCTTATCATAATCGTAATCACACATTGGTTCTTTTCTTGAATCATCACACTTTTGTTCATCTTCTATTTTTTCCAATTCCGTATCTTTAAAAGTCAACATAGGCATTGTTAACAGAATCTTATACGCTTTCGATCTCCGCCACTCATCAAGTGTTATACGGTACGGTTTATTGAAAAACATCATTAATGGTTGGCCTTTGGTATTGAAACATCCAGTATTTCCATCAGATTTGTTCCAATCTCCAGTGTTATTGTTACCAGAATTTCCAATTCCCGTGTTTTCATTACCAAGATTATAATTACCGGTATTGAGATTGCCTGCATTATTATTACCAACATTAGAATGTCCTATATTTTTGTTTCCGGTGTTTTGATTTCCAATATTTTGACAACCAGTATTACTGTGTCCATAATTTTTGATTCCACTATTGTAATCACCGACATTGTCGTCACCAGTGTTGCTATTACCTGAGTTACAAAAGCCAGTATTCAAATTGCCGACATTGTCGTCACCAGTGTTGCTATTACCTGAGTTACAAAAGCCAGTATTCCAATTACCAGTATTATTACAACCTGTATTTCCATCACCACAATTTCCATCACCGGTGTTTAAATCTCCGTTATTAACATTTCCAGAATTACGACAACCGTTATTATTACATCCAACATTGTTATCGCCTGAATTGTTAAATCCGGTACAATATTTCCCTTCATTCACAAGATCAAGAACCTCATACCATGACAGTTCTCGAATGATTTCGAGTTTATTAGTACATACCAGATTCCCATCCTCGGAGATGTCACCATATGCAGCAACTTCTGCGACTTTTTTAGCTGGATCGAATTCATAATAACTAAAACATGACGTTAGATTTTTACAGAAATGCATACCCTGTTTTGTAACAATAGGTTTTAAATCCTCTTCAAAACGACCTGGACATGTATATTGTTTTGCGTTTATATATGTTGGGTCACAAGTCCAATCTGGATCGAACACTTTGTACCCTTTAACTACTGTTGTTTCTCTGATTTTCTTATCACTCATTCGTTTTCATCCTTTCCGTGTGCATTTGATTTGTTAATTTGAATTTCCCGGATACCAGAAATCGAGACCTCCCGTACTACTTCTTAAATATGGGTCATATCGATGCACACAAAAGAATCGAAAACAAAATAAAAGAGATCAGCATGTAGCCAAGTTGTATTCATTATCCGGAAAATGAATACTTCGTTGTAACTAAAAAGAAAGAGTCCAACATACGGGCTCTTTTTTTTATATTTTACTTCACATATATTTATTTCGATTCGTTAACAATATCAAAGCACTCACATTTTCTACACAACCAAACGAATATATTCAACATAATGCTTTCATAAGCAAAATGAACAGATGGATTTGGTATGACAATAGCAACTTTTGTTTCCGTTTTCATTTTTGTAATGCAGTCACTAAGAATATCATCTCGTTCAGAAGGAACGATATGTCCTAATACTAACGGATTATATACCTGACCTAATAGCAATAAGCATGCCGTTAGTAATGTTTGAATTCGAATTTTATCCATTTCTGGGCTCGATATTATATCATTGTACGATCGAAGCATTGACTGTGGTATTGATGATTCGTTGTTTTCACATCGTTCATAACTAATTTTAAGCTCATGATTTAATAATTCGAAGACAGTTTTAAATGAACAATGCTTTTTTGCTAATGTTGCTTCTATCGCGTCACCTAAAAGCTGTTTTTCCATTTTATCGTAAATAGTTTCTTCATTTGAATCAGATACAGCTCTATCGGTCTGAAGTAAAAGATCTACAAACCATTTTGCTTCCTCTTCGTTAGTAATCAACGAAAGATAGTCAATAGCATGTTTCATAGGATTCAATTCGATTACGTCATAATCCGGAAGCAATTCTTTTACTTGATCAATGTTTGCTTTTGTGTCATGAATCAGAAAATGATGGTTTTCTGTAGCTGTTTCTACAGTCACATTACGATAATCATCCTCTATTATGAATATTTTCACTTCCTGCATAGTACGCATACCTCCATTTTTATCAGTTATTTTATACGCGAGTTGATGAATTAGATTTCATGATTTAATCCCCTTTTCTTCTGTCTGTTTATATCTGATAAGGCTCAAAAGTATGGAAATTCGTCAGGAAAATGAACAATAAGCCGGAAGCCCAGCACTTTGCATAAGCTTCCGGTTCTCTCTTATTCTCTCTTATTCTGCTTCCGTTGTTTCTGTTTCTTCTGTGCTTTCTGTATCTTCGACATCCATACCAGATTCTGTCTCATCTTCTACTGGAGTCGCCTCTGCGTTTACCGGAGTTATATACGAAATCACGTATCCATCGAAGGAATCCGTTGGTTTTGTAAACATTACAACGTATTCTTCACCTGTTTTTACCTGGTCATCGCCTGGATGCAAAGTATACTGGAATACAAGGTGTTCCTGGTTTTCTGCATTATAAGCGTCAATCACATAGATGAAATTATTTCCAGATACGGTTGGTTCTCCGACTGCGGTAAACAGATACTGTCCACTAAAGTAACCATTCTTGTCAGCGATTAATGCTGTTTTATTTGTAATGGTTGCTTGTGTTTCCTCATCGCCTTCTTCGTATCCTGTAGAAACGAGGAATCCGTTTTCATCAAAAGTAAGACCAACTGTTGTTCCAACCAGTTTTCCTTCTTCGTTGTATTGATAAATTGTCTGGTTGTAATCTTCTGTGTCCAAGTCATGATAATCGGTGCCTTCTTCTTTTACATAACGGAAGAAACCAATACCATTTAAGTCATAATAGCCAGTTGTAACATAGTCGGGTACGTTTAACTGTGCGATATGTGGTGTAATAAAAGTAAATGATCCAAATCCGTAAGTCTCAGCACTTGAAAACAGATGGATGTTACAAGTCAATGTGGCATCGATTTTTTCTGTACCCTGACGGATATCACAATTGTATTTTTCCATCAACTTGAGACCTGTCACGGCGCCACTCTCAGACATATTAAGAGGCGTCACTCTCTGGTCTCCAACAGATACAAGATAAATACTCTCAATATCCTCTAAGGCAGAGAATCCAACAGCGTCTGAAGTTGACATTGTAATGCTGTCAAACTCTTCTTTATCGAATCGATAGTTTCCGGAAGTATCCTGTTCCATTTTCGCAACACCAAGTGTGTATCCATTGTCATAGAACTTTTCGAGACTATATTTTGTAGGGATATAAGTATTTGATTTATAGATCAGCTTATCTCCAGGATACATGGTTGGGATATAACCTTCATCAATGTTGTAGTTTACCCAGGCAATCCGATCTGGATCTTCTCCAGTTGGAAACTCTGCATCCATCGTAAAGTTATTCTCAATAGAGTAATAAATTGGATAGTATTTGGTTACATCTTGTTCCGTTTCATTGCCGTCCTTATCTGTTACCTTTTCTTTTTCTGTCCGCACAACGTAAGCCATGTCATTCGGTAACTCTTCTTCGGACGTGTAATAAACGCTTTCGACATCGTCTGGTGTTAAATAAGCGGCTTCATCAACTGTTTCCGATTTTCCGCAACCTGTTATAGAAAGCCCGGCAATCAGACACCCGATCATAAATAAGTTTCGTTTCATATGTTTCATAATTCAAACGTTCCTTTCTTTTTGTTTGCATAATTTCCTTATCATTAAATATGTTCCACTACGCTGCAAACTAATAACAAAAAGAGCCACCACAGTGGGTGACTCAATTTTGTTTTAGTACACTTATGCTCTGGAATCATTGCATAAGTATTCAGCTGCAGCTGGTAACTGACCAGTCTGACGATAAGTTTCTAAAGCTTCCTGATAAGACAACTCCGCTTTTCCTACCATGCTGTTACATGTCACGGCTGTCTTTCCAGATCCGGCAGTGGCATTAACCTCGTAAACACCATAAATGGAATCCAAGATTTTCTGCTGTTCCTCTGATGGCTGGAATTTGCTTGCTGTACTAACCTTCTCCACGATCTCCTGATGTTCTGGAGCCGGTTTGTAATGGCAGTAACTGTTTTTCCAACAGCCTTTGCAATCCTTTTCTTCGTCCATTGAAGAAGCATCGCAACCAGCACAGAACTTATCCAGAATGGACTTCAAATTCTCATCCAGGTCACCAAGTGTTCCAGACCCGACTACATAAGTATACCGGATTGCGCGGACCGGTTCGTCTTTTCCAAAATACAGCGGATCCATTTTAAGTGAGGTATCCTTTGTTTTTGCAGAAAATTGGATAGATGCAACCAGATTAACTCTGGTGTCTTTCTTGTAAGTGTCATCTGCATACTTCTGAAGTGCTTTCATCATCAAATGGAGTTCGATGTTATTATGCACATTTGATTCACCTCGAGATGTTGCGGAAATGTTTGGAGTTCCTTTACGGAAAATCACTCCCGTAGTAACACCTGGGTCCAAAAGAATGGCATCAAATTTAACACTGATGTCGTCGTCATCCGGGAATCTCGTATTAACGAAATTAGAGAGATCAAGATGAATTCCGTGCTCCGGGATCACTGCTGTTCCGTCAGCAACTCTATGATGCTCTGCCTGACATCTGCGGTAACATTCGTTTGTCAGTCGTTCCACTTTTTTCTGATGATATTCATCAATGGAACCGATAACACCATCACTGTAAGATGGAGCTACAAGTTCGTACATGTCCTCTTTGTTACGAAATGTGATATCTCCAGAAATGGTTCCGACGATTGCAGATTTAAAAATGAGAAGTTCGTCCTTCCATCTGCTTTCTGCTTTCTGAATCTGAATTGGATTCACATTGCTGGAACAGGACATTGACTTCCTGAAATCTGATAAATGTTTGCTCATGTTTTTGTTTCCTCCTTTTAATATACATGAATTTTGTTATCCTAAATATGGACTTCAAGAATGCGAAACAAAACGAATTATGATGATTTCCGATTCCAAGAACTGCAGAATACATTTCGATTACCACCCCGGAACCGTACATATGTATTCTATAACAACACTAGTGCAGATTTTGATACCACACCTTACGGTGTACAGTTCAATCGAAAAAAGTTCTCGTGATACGATTTTACCGAATACGAAGCATAGGTTCCGAAAGCTGCAGAATACTCTTCGGATACCTCTCCGGAACCGCTTATGAGTATTCTATAACAACACTAGTGCAAGTTTTGATACGATTTTTAGAATACGATCGTTTGGTTCCG
>ENA-UOJH01000326-UOJH01000326.1-human-gut-metagenome-genome-assembly--contig:-C148-NODE-326-length-48061-cov-41.054306_pt1 | contig 48061 bp, 36 predicted proteins | sample MGYA00242345_ERZ723892 | MGnify/ENA metagenome assembly ERZ723892 | reverse complement strand
TCCCGGTCACTCCTATGAGAGCTGCAAGTCCCCCGCGGCAGATGGAACGCGAAAAGGAGATGATCGTTATTTCACATCGCCTTTTTGTTGGAGACGAAGGGAAATACGGATGACATCTGATAACGATTGAATCAGTATTTACTTAAAGTTTTATAAAATAAATACGAAACAACTTGTATTGAAATGCTCGCGGTCGTATAATGGGAATATCAAAGAGGCATGCTGAATAAAACCTTTTTTGGCAGGCGTAAAATTCTTCCATGGTATCCCATGAAATAAGTAGGAGAAGAACAATGAAAAAAATCATCATCATAGGGGCAACGCTTCTCGCGGCAGGCTGTTTTCTCATGACGGGCTGCGGAGGAGACGCGCCGAAGCAGACGAAAAATGAGATACATGTCGTGACTCATGCGAACTGGAATCCCTTCGAGTACATGGAGAATGGCAAGATCGTCGGATTTGACGTGGACCTCGCACGAGAAGCGGTGAAGCGCGCAGGGCTTACGATGGATCTCACCGATGCGGGCTGGGAAGCGCTCTTTGAGCAGATCCGCTCACATCAGGCGGACATGGCGATTTCCGGTGTCACCGTCACGAAGGATAGAGAAGCATCCTATCTCTTTTCGGCGCCGTATTTCCTCTCCCGGCAGGCGATCCTGGTGCGGGAAGGTGTGGATATCCACAGCGCGAAGGATCTGATGGACGGCAAAGAGATCGCTGTGCAGAACGGCTCGACGGGGCAGGAGGCGCTGGAAAAGCTTCTCGGAAAGAATCATCCCTCCATCAAGAAGACGCCGATGTCCATCCAGATGCTGATCGGCGGGCAGGTCGATGCGCTGGTCGGTGATGAGACGTCCGTGAAGTCCATCCAGGCGCAGTACCCCGAGGCGCATCTTTCGATCGTCTATGATGACGAAGCCTTCACGCCTGAGTTCTTCGGTATCCTCTATCCGAAGGATACGGGCGCAGAGCTCAAGAGCAAGATCGACAAGGCGCTCAAGGACATGATCGCTGACGGTACCTATGGAAAGATCTATGAAAAGTGGTTCAAGACGAAAGTCGATGAGGAGACGCTGGAAAAACTGGGGAACCGCTGATCCGGAACGCATCATTTTATGATTCTGAGGCTAATCATGTCTGATTTCAAATTTTCTATCATTCAGGAATATGCGCCGTTTTTCTTATCCGGCACATGGCTCACGATCAAGCTCTCGCTGATCGCGATCCTCTGTGGATTTCTGCTGGGGCTTGTGCTTGCACTCCTGCGTACTTCGAAAAAGAAATGCCTGTCTTTCCCTGCGCTGCTCTTCATCGAAAGCATACGCGGGACGCCGCTCCTCCTGCAGCTGCTGATCACCTACTTCGGCATCGTACCTCTTTTCATGAAGAAGCCGGACGGTGTCCTTTCGGCCGCACTCGCGCTTTCTATCAATGCGGGGGCATACATTGCGGAAACGATCCGTGCGGGCATCCAGTCCGTCGATGTAGGGCAGGGGGAGGCCGCCAGTGCGCTGGGGCTTTCCGCATGGCAGAGCATGCGCTATGTCATCCTGCCGCAGGCGCTGAAGTCGGTCGTACCGGCACTGGGCAATTCCTTCGTGAGCCTGATCAAGGACTCGTCTCTCGCCTCCGTCATCGCGACGCCAGAGCTCATGTACTGGGCGAATGCAGCGAATGCACAGTACTATCGCGTGTGGGAGACATTCATCACGACAGCCGTCATCTATCTCTTTCTGACGGTCGTTACCAGCCGGATCCTTGCCAAATTGGAAAAGAACATGTGAGCATCTGCGAAGGCAGGTGCTTTTTTTGACTGGTGACTAGTGACTAGAAGACATCAGACTCCCGTATCGTCATTGAAAGCGTTGCCGAGAAATCTTCCTTGCAGACCGATAAACGATGGATGTGTGAAAGCAGGGATGAGTGACTTGTGACTACAACTTCGGGCATCGCTTTATGGAAACACTGATTAAATCGTTGTCAGATTTTACTCTTGAATTTTTATACATGACGAGGAATAACCTGACGCGAATAGCGAGCTATTTAAGGAAGGCTATGACGAAGTCATGTATAAAAATTCTTGTGGAATCTGACTCTGCGATTTAATCAGCGTTTCCATATGTATACGATGCGGCGCTTAGATCCTTCGACTCAGCTGCCATTATTCAGATAATCGTTTCCCTAACATACAGCTTTTTTCTCCGCTCAGGATGACGAAAAGCGCCGCTCCAATCCCTTAGAACCTCTTGAACCCTTAGAACCCATTGAACCCGTTGAGTCTTTAGCCTTCTTCCCATGAATGCTATAATAATACATATCTATTCGTATTTCCAAAGGAGTCTTGTTATGATGCACAATGAACAGAAAGTGACGGACAGCATTTACTGGATCGGCGCAAACGATTTCGTGACGCCTCGCTTTGATAATCTGGTACCGCTCCCGCAGGGGATTTCCTATAACACTTACTTTATCGATGATGAAAAGACCTGTGTCCTGGATGGGATCGACAATGCATGCCGGGACATTTTCATGGATAACCTTTCGTACCTTCTGAAAGGTCGTGCGCTTGACTATATCATCATCAATCACATGGAGCCGGATCACAGCGGTTCGCTTCTGGCACTTGCAGAGGCACATCCTAAGGCGAAGATCATCGCTTCTCCGCAGGCGATCAAAATGTTCGAGCAGTTCTTCCATGTATCGTTCAAAGATCGCACCATCATCTCTGACGAAAAGATGGTGCTGGATCTCGGCGTGCACAAGCTCCGCTTCATCAAGGCGCCGATGGTCCACTGGCCGGAAGTGACATTTACCTATGATGAGACAGACAAAGTCCTCTTTTCTGCGGATGCCTTCGGGACATTCGGTGCGATCCATGGCTCCATCTTTGCCGATGCCGTTGACTATGCGGATGTGTATGGCGTGGAAGGCCGTCGCTATTACACGAATACGACGGGCAAGTACGGCATGCAGGTGCTTTCCGTTTTGAAAAAGACAGAGGCTCTTCCCATCGACATCATCTGTTCGCTTCACGGGCCCGTCCTTCGCACGGAGAAGGACAAGGCGTATGTGATAGAGCGCATGAAGAAATGGGCGTCTTTTACACCGGATTATACGTCGGCTTCCATCTTCTTCGCTTCTGCCTACGGTCATACCGCGATGGCAGCTACTCGTCTCGCGACGCTCCTCGGCGAGCGAGGTGTCAGAAATCTGAAGCTCATCGATCTCTGCGTGACCCCTGTCAGTGATGCGTGGGCGGAAGTGTTCCGCAGAAGCCACATGGTACTGGCAGCACCTACGATGAATATGTGCCTCAATCCGGCGATGGCAGCCTTCCTTCACGAATGTACGACGATGGGCATCCAGAACCGCAAAGTGGCGATCCTGGGGAACAGCAGCTGGGCGCCCAATGTATCCGGCAAGCTCATGAAGGATATCGTCAGCACGTGGAAGAAGTGTGAGATCATCGAAGAGCCGCTCCACGTGAAGGGCAGCACCACCGGTGATGACGAAGCATTGATCTCCCTCGCGGATACGCTGGCCGCGGATATTCTTGGCAAAGAAGGCGCATGATGAAGAAATGGATCTCTTGGATGGCGGCAGGAGCGCTCTCTGCCGTATTGCTTCTCTCGGGCTGCGGAAAACCCTCCGTGCATGTCATGAAGGCCGAAGCCAGCCAGGAACCATTTACCCTGGAGACGAAAGCGGTGCCGGAGGCGCTTCATGTCGCGCCGGTCATTCCGTCTGTATCAGGCGGCCTTCTTTCTGATCTGCCTGATATTGGGACCACGGTCGAAGCAGGCGATGTTCTTTTCCGGATCGACTCCTCTCAGTATGAGTCGCAGGCGGCAGCGCTCGAAGCGAAGATCGCCGAGAGTGCCTCTTCGGCTCCGGCGGTCAGTTATGGCGGCGCGCCGATCGATAACAGCATGGAAGCTTCGCTTCTGAAGCAGGGCATCATCACCCGCGCAGAGTATAACCGCATCAAGGGACGGAGCGCAGTGGCTGAGCCGGCCCCTTCCGGTGGCGGGGCGCAGGTGGATGGAAATCTGGCATCCGCACTGGCAGCCTTGCAGAAGACCATCGCCGGCTGCACTGTCCGTGCGCCGATCAGTGGGATCATTTCGCAGGTCTACATCGGAGATACGCACATGGCCATGGCAGGCAAGCCCGCTCTCGTCATCCGTCAGGATTCACCGGTGACGGCCTCCATCGAGATCCCGTCCAAGCTGGATACGCTGATGGAACGCGCCAAGGATGACAAGACGCTGACGGTCACGATGACGGATGGCGATGAGATCTGGTATGGCGAGCTCAAAAAACAGCCGAATGAGGACGGCGACAAATACACCACCTACAAAGTGCAGGTGGATAACAGCGATGATGAGATCACCATCGGGAATGAGTACAATATTCGCATCGAAAGCGGCAAGACCATGTCTTCCTACATGATTCCCAAGACAGCTCTGATCGGCGAGGACTCCGTCGCTGTTGTGAATGATGACGGGCTCATCGACATCAAGACCGTAGACGTCGCCAGCGAGACAGGGGGATTCCTGCTCATCATGGATGGTCTCTCTGAGGGCGACCGTGTCGTGACGGATCCGACGAAAGACCTCGAGATGGGCATGGAGGTCGATGTGAAATGAAATGGGAGCGCGCCGACTACGATACCGATCCCGTGACATTGGCGAAGAAGCTCATCGGCGCTGTCCTCTGCTGCCGCACGAAGGAGGGGCTGACTACGGGCCGCATCGTGGAGTGCGAAGCCTATGGCGGATGCTGGCGCGGTCATGAAGACGATGGCGCGCACTCTGCCAAGGGCATCACCGCGCGGACGAAGGTGATCTTTGGCGAGCCCGGTCATGCCTACGTGTATCTCATTTATGGCATGTATACCTGCCTCAATATCGTCTGCGAGTCCGAAGGAATACCCGGCTGCGTCCTTATCCGCGCTATCGAGCCGCTCTCTGGCGTAGAACTCATGCAGCATCGACGGAAAGGGGCGAAGGGCAGGCTTCTCACAGGAGGGCCCGGCCGCCTGACGATGGCGATGGGGATCGATCGCTCCTTTTATGGAGAAGACCTCACAGGAAACCGTCTCTGGATCGAAAAGGGAGAGGAGCATTTCCCTGTGAAGCGCACCAAACGCATCGGTATCGACTATGCGAAGTATGGAAGAAATTTCCCGTGGCGCATGGTGCTCGAAGATAATATATATGTATCTAAATAAAGAGGGCAGCTCTAGGGAAACACGGATCACATCTGACACTGCGATCGAACCGGCGTTTCCCTGCGGCTGCTCTTTTGTGATGAAAGAAGCGCTTACCATCGATGTGTCCATGCATAGCAAGCTCCGGCAAAGACGATTGACTATGCATAGAGCCTGCTTTTGTTTAACTTTTCAAAAGGATCCCATAAAACGCTCTCAAATGGCTGTGAGAGCGTTTTTGTGCTATAATAAGATATGTAATTGTTTAATTTACAGCGCGAAAGGCGCTGTCTTTTTTCGCAAGGAGACACTATGGATATCGAATGGAAAGAAGGAAAGATCATCAATACCCCCTTGGAAGGGCAGATGAAGAATTCCTACATCGACTACGCCATGTCGGTCATCGTGACTCGTGCGCTGCCGGACGTGCGAGACGGCCTGAAGCCCGTACATCGCCGCATCCTCTACGCGATGAGCGAAGCCGGGATGCTGCCGGGCAAGGCGTACAAGAAGTCGGCCCGCATCGTCGGTGATGTCTTAGGTAAGTACCACCCGCACGGCGATACCGCAGTCTATGAGTCTGCTGTCCGCATGGCGCAGGACTTCTCGACGCGCTACCCGCTGGTCGATGGACACGGGAACTTCGGCTCTGTCGACGGCGACTCTGCAGCTGCGATGCGTTATACGGAAATGCGTATGGCGAAGATCACCGTGGAAATGCTGCGCGACATCGACAAGAATACCGTTGATTTCATGCCGAACTATGACGGCTCATTGCAGGAACCGCTCGTCCTGCCGTCCCGCATCCCGAACCTGCTCGTGAATGGTTCCTACGGCATCGCCGTCGGCATGGCGACGAATATCCCGCCGCACAACCTGTCGGAAGTGGTCGATGGCCTCTCTGCCATGATCGATGATCCCGACATCACGATCGATGGGCTGATGAAGTATATCAAAGGTCCGGATTTCCCGACCGCCGGTATCATTCAGGGCGTGAAGGGCATCGAGGATACCTACCGCACCGGCCGCGGCAGCATCACCGTGCGTGCAAAGACGGAGATCGAAGACATGGATCGCGGCAAACACCGCATCGTAGTGACGGAGATCCCGTATCAGGTGAATAAGGCGCGCCTCATCGAGTCCATCGCCGACCTGCAGCGTCAGAAGGTCTTAGACGGCATCACTGCTCTTCGTGATGAATCCGATCGCAGCGGCATGCGCATCGCTATCGAGCTGCGTGCCGACGTCAGCCCGGACATCATGCTGAATAATCTCTTCAAACATACCCAGATGCAGGTGAATTTCGGCGCCATCATGCTGGCACTGGTCGACGGACATCCGTGCATCCTGAACCTGAAGCAGATCCTCTACTATTACCTGAAGCATCAGGAAGAAGTCATCACCAGAAGAAGCCAGTATGAACTCGACAAGGCCAGAGCCAAAGCGCACATCTTGGAGGGTCTCCTCATCGCGCTCGACCACATCGATGAAGTCATCAAGACCATCCGTGAATCCCGCACCGATGATGTGGCGAAACAGGCTCTCATGTCGAAATTCGGACTTTCGGAAAAGCAGGCCATCGCCATCCTCGACATGCGTCTGCGCAAGCTGACAGGCCTCGAAAGAGACAAGATCGAACAGGACTATAAGGACGTGCAGGAAACCATCGCTTACCTCGAAGACCTCCTCTCCTCCAGAGAAAAGATCATGGGCGTCGTCAAAGACGAGCTCCAGGATGAAAAGAAAAACTTCGGCGATGAACGCCGCACCCAGATCTCGGCCACGAAGGAGGACTTCACCCTGACTGACCTCATCCCGGATGAACCGATGACCATTACCCTGACGAAGCAGAACTACATCAAGCGCATGGACTCTGCGGATATTCGTGTCCAGAAGAAGGGCGGCCGCGGTGTCTCCGGCATGAAGATGAAGGACGAAGACTATGTGTGGAAGATCCTGAATACCTCCACGCACAACCGCATCCTCTTCTTCACAAACAAGGGCAAGGTCTACATGAAGACGGCCGTGGAATTCCCGAAATCCACGAGGACCGCACGCGGCAGTGCGCTCATCAATTTCATTCCGAATCTGGCCCGTGATGAAAGAGTCACCGAGCTTCTCGACCTCGACAATGTGCAGGAAGGGACGAAGTACCTCCTCATGGTCACGAAGAAAGGCTACGTGAAGAAGACGGAGCTTGCGGAATACAAGAACATCAACAAGAACGGTCTCATCTCCATCCGCCTCAATGAGGGCGACCGCCTCGCGGCTGTGCTTGCGATCACCGGTGAAGAGGAGATCATCCTTGGCACCAAGGATGGCATGGCCATCCGCTTCTCTGTGGATGACAGCGAGGTCCGCTCCATGGGTCGCGCCGCTGCCGGTGTCCATGGGATCAAGCTCGCGGGCGATGATGAAGTCGTTGGCGCATGCATCGCAGCAGATAAGGATATCTTCACCATTTCTGCGGACGGCAATGCGAAGAGAAACAAGGCCTCTGCCTATCATATCCAGAGCCGAAACGGCAAGGGCATCCGGAATTTCCGCCGCGGCTACGAGGTCGTAGCCCTTGTCGCAGCGGATGACAAGGATGAGCTCGTCGGCGTCTCCGAACAGGGCATCACCATCAAGACCAAAGCGAGCCAGATCGTCAGCAAGAAGACGAAAGCAGGGCAGGGCGTCATTCTCCAGCGTCTCGAGGATGGGGATCGCATCGCCTCCATCGACGTGCTCTCGGATGATCCGGAAGCAGAAGACACCGAAGAATAAGTAGGTGAGAGGGGATCCTCGTGAGCTTGATCTGAGGACCCGCTGCCAGATGACAGTCACATATATCCCTGCGAAACCCGCCGCGTGGAAAGCGCGGCGGGTTTTTGCGTCTGACTATCTGATGAAGTGTTTGGGAGGCATACAGGAAAGACTGGTTTCGAGATTTAATCTGGGGTTCGCTATCTTTTCCCTTTGCTGTATCGTATAATTGCAGTATAAGAAAACGATTTGAGACTTGGTTTTCAAGGAGGTATCTATGGCAGTCACGAAAGAAATGAATGCACAGCAGGACAGACAGAAGGCACTCGAAAATGCGATGAAGCAGATCACTAAGGAATTTGGTGCCGGCTCCATCATGCGTCTTGGCGAAATGGGAGATAAGCTCGATATCGAGGTCATCCCGACGGGCTCGCTCGCCCTTGATATCGCTGTCGGCGTTGGCGGTTATCCGCGCGGGCGTGTCATCGAGATCTATGGGCCGGAGTCCTCCGGTAAGACGACGCTGGCGCTGCATGCGATCGCAGAAGCGCAGAAGATGGGCGGCGTCACCGCATTCATCGATGCCGAGCATGCACTCGACCCTGTCTATGCGCATCACCTCGGAGTCGATACGAAAGAGCTTTTGATCTCCCAGCCGGACAGCGGCGAGCAGGCGCTCTCCATCGCAGAGTCTCTGGTCAGAAGCGGCGCGGTCGATATGATCGTCATCGACTCGGTCGCAGCCCTCGTACCGAAGCAGGAAATCGAAGGGGATATCAGTGATGCTTCGGTCGGCTTGCAGGCGCGCCTCATGAGCAAGGCACTCCGTAAGCTGACGGGGATCATCAGCAAATCGAAGACCATCGTCATCTTCATCAACCAGCTGCGTGAAAAGGTCGGCGTGATGTTCGGCAATCCGGAAACCACGACGGGCGGCCGCGCACTGAAATTCTACTCCTCGATCCGCATCGAGATCCGCAAGCTCGAAGTCATCAAGAATGGTTCGGATATCATCGGCAACCGTACGAAGGCGAAGGTCGTGAAGAACAAAGTCGCCCCGCCATTCAAGGTGGCTGAGTTCGATATCATGTACGGGGAAGGGATCTCCAAGGAAGGCACACTCCTTGATATCGCGGTCGATATGGAGATCATCCAAAAGAGCGGGGCATGGTACTCGTACAAAGGCAGCAGGATCAGCCAGGGTCGTGAGGCAGCGAAGCGTTACTTGAAGGAACACCCGGATGTCGAAGCGGAGATCGATAAGATCATCCGTGACACCCTTGTCGTAGAACCGGATCATTTCGAAGATGGCGTACACTCGGAAGCGGACAGCGAAACGGACTCGTCCGAAGGATAGGACCTGCTACGAGACGGCGGTGTACCTCCTGCAGTTCCGCGACCAGAGCGAGAAAGATCTCACACGGAAGCTGAAAGAGCGGGAGTACACGGAGAAGGAGATCGAAGAGGCGATGGAACGGCTCAGAGCCTATGAATATGTCAATGATGAGGACCTCGCTGATGAGCTTTTCGAAGCCTACCGCCGCCGCGCGCAGTACGGAGACGCCTACATCCATCAGAAGCTGAAGCTGAAAGGGCTTGCTACGGAGAAGCACCTGCAGCTTGAGGAAGAGATCGAGATGGCGGCCGCCCTCCTGCAAAAGAAGTGGGGCATGAGTCCGAAGCTGCGGACAGATTTCAAAAAGTCAGCCTCCTTTCTCCTGCGAAGGGGGTTTTCCCATGATGCCGTCATGACGGTGATGCATGAGATGGATCTTGAGGAAACAGAAGAGTAAAAAGGAAACGGCAGACCGATGGGTCTGCCGTTTTTGATTGGAGGCGGCCGGCTGCCTGCCGGTCACACATAAGCTCCGATCTCTGATCTCTGGAACTTCTAAAAGAATAAATCAAAAAGGCTATTGACTATTTGACTATTTGATGTATAATAGATTACAGAAATGAGGTAAGAGGTCAAGCGGAAAGCGGTGAGTGATATGAATAGCACGATGCTATCTGATAAAATAGAAAATTTCATTCTGGATCTGATGGATAAGCAAAATACAGACCAGCTGTTGCTAAAGCGCAAGGAGGTGGCCGACCGGCTCGCGTGTGCGCCTTCACAGGTGACGTATGTGATCAATACGAGATTCTCCGCCAATGATCGATTCATCGTCGAGTCACGGCGGGGGAGCGGTGGATATATCAAGATCTCCCTGCGACCTGTCGAGCGTGAGGAGGTGCCGGACTACTACCATCGCTTGAAGGAGGCAGCGAGCCAGTACCAGAATGAAAAGTCAAATCATCAAACAAAAGACAAACCGGTATCTCAGGAGGAGATAGAAAATGGTCTTCGGGGATATTTCCAGATGCTTTTAAATTACGACATCATTTCCGAGCGTGAGTATCGGCTGATGTATGCGATGACGCACACGATGTTGGAGTATTGTCCGGAAGGACACCGAAAGGAAGCCGGACGGACGATGATCCATCGCATCGAATGGGCGCTGAAAGGAGAATAAATATGCTTTGTGAACGTTGTCATGCACATCCTGCCACCGTTCATATGGTGCAGGTGGTGAACGGACATAGAAAAGAGGAGCATCTTTGCAGTGAGTGCGCAGAGAAAGAGCATGTGTTCCAGAAGGAGCAGAGCTTCTTTGGAAGTGGATTCTTTGACAGTCCGCTGGATCATTTCTTCGGCGGCTCGATGCTTGGGCATCTCTTAGAAGACCCCTTCGGGACCCGCACGCTGGAAGATCAGGGCGGCGGACAATTCATCGAAGTCAGCCCGGAAAAGTTGCCGGAGAATGAAGACGGCTACAACCGCTTCAAAGAGTCGATCCGGCCGTCGTTCCAGAAAGGGAAGAATGAAATTCCCGTCAATGAACCGAAGGCCAAAGAAAAGGTGGATGCTCCGGCGGAGAGCGAGGAGCTGCAAGCCTTAAGAAGGGAGCTCAAGAGCTGCGTCGATCGCGAAGACTTCGAGCGTGCCTGCGAGGTCAGAGATAAGATCAAGGCGATTGAAGGAAAGAAATGAGTGACTGGTGACTGAAATACCACCTTCATTTCTAATTTCTCATTTAATATAAACCCCAAAACAAAGGAGGGATTTCTATGGAAGACAGATATACAGATGGTGTAAAAAATGCCTGGAAATTTGCAGGAGAAGAGGCTGCGAAGCTGGGCAGTGATTATTTGGGGACCGAGCATCTGCTTTTGGGCATTGCCCACGAAAAAGATTCGGCCGGCGGCAAGATCCTGAATTCGCTCGGTGTGACCGTAGAGGCGGTGGAGCCGCTGCTCGCCGGGCAGGGAAGGAGCGGCTTCTTCTCTCGCCGTGAGCTGTATGTAGCGCCGCGGACGAAACGGGTGCTGGAAATGGCGCTGGAGGAAGCCAATGATCTTGGCAATTCCTTCGTCGGCACGGAGCATCTGCTGCTTGCCATTCTTCGGGAAGGCAGCGGCGTTGCGATGCAGATCCTGGAGCATTTCGGCGTGACGCAGGAGAAGCTGCAGAAAGCCTTCGATACTTATATTTCGGAAGACGGAAATGGAGAAGGCAGTGCAGAGCTGGGAGAGATGGGTGATTTTGCCATCGACCTCAATGAAAAAGCCAAACAGGGCAAGATTGACCCTGTCATCGGGCGTCAGACGGAGATCAATCGTGTGATCCAGATCCTGTCCCGCAGAAATAAGAACAACCCTGTCCTCATCGGTGAGCCGGGCGTAGGCAAGACAGCCATCGCAGAAGGGCTTGCACAGCGGATCGTTTCTCATGATGTGCCGGAGATCCTGAAGGACTGCCATGTGATTTCTCTCAATATGTCCTCCGTCGTCGCCGGTACCAAGTACAGAGGAGAATTCGAGGAACGGCTGAAAAAAGTCATTGATGAAGTGAAGAAACATAAAGACTGGATCCTTTTCGTCGATGAACTGCATACACTGGTGGGAGCAGGCTCGACGGAAGGTTCCATGGATGCAGCCAATATCATGAAACCGGCTCTGGCACGCGGGGAGCTGCGCTGCATCGGCGCGACCACTTTGAAAGAATATAAGAAGTATATCGAAAAGGATGCCGCTTTGGAACGTCGGTTCCAGCCGGTCAAAGTCGGTGAACCGACACCGGAAGATACGCTGAAGATCTTGAAGGGCCTGCGTGATCGCTACGAAGCCTTTCATAAAGCGAAGATCACCGATGAAGCAATGAAAGCGGCTGTCGAACTTTCCGGTCGTTACATCACGGATCGTTTCCAGCCTGATAAAGCCATCGATGTCATCGATGAAGCCGCCGCCAAGGTCCGCATGGAAGCGTCTTCGACACCGGATGCGCTGAAAGAGAAGGAAGAAAAGCTGGCCTCCCTTTTGAAAGAAAAGGAAGCGGCTGTGGCTTCGCAGGATTTTGAAAAAGCCGCCGAGTATCGTGATGCTGCCAAGAAGATGCAGAGTGAGATCGCCCTCATGAAGAAGGACTGGAAGGGCGCGGATCATGATGATCTTAAAGTCACGGAAGAAGATGTGGCAGAAGTCGTCGCTAAATGGACGGGGGTACCGCTGCAGAATCTGAAGAAGAGCGACTCCGAGCGCCTGCTCCATCTGGAAGAAGAGCTGCATAAGAGAGTGGTCGGTCAGGATGAGGCTGTCCATGCTGTTGCCACGGCGATCCGTCGTGCGCGTGCCGGCATGAAGGATCCGAAACGTCCGATCGGTTCCTTCCTCTTCCTCGGCTCTACCGGTGTCGGCAAGACCGAGCTGGCCAGAGCGCTCGCTGAATGCATGTTTGGCAGCGAGAAGAATATGATCCGTTTCGATATGTCGGAATACATGGAGAAACACGAAGTGTCCCGTCTCGTCGGTGCGCCTCCAGGATATGTCGGCTATGAAGAAGGCGGCCAGCTGACCGATGCCGTGAGAAAGACGCCGTACAGCGTCATCCTCTTCGATGAAGTCGAAAAGGCGCATCCGGATTTCTTTAATATCCTTCTGCAGGTACTCGATGATGGTCGTCTGACCGATGGTCAGGGCCGCACCGTGGACTTCACGAATGCTGTCATCATCATGACCAGTAACCTTGGCTCTGCCCTCTTGAAAAACCAGATGAAGAAACTGGGATTCAAAGCAGAGGACAAAGGCGAGAAGAAGGAAACCTTCGAGGATGTGAAGAAGTTGATGATGGATGAAGTGAAACACACGCTCCGTCCGGAATTCATCAACCGTATCGATGAGATCATCGTCTTCCATCCGCTCACCGCTTCCGATCTTTCCTCTATCGTGAACCTGATGCTTGCCAAGGTCGGCGAGAAGCTCGCGCACTTCGAAGTGAAGCTCGATGCCAGCGAAGAAGCGAAAAAGCTCCTCATCGATCATGGTACCGATGTGGAATACGGTGCCCGTCCGCTGCGCCGCACCATCCAGAAAGAAGTCGAAGACCCGATCTCCGAGCTCATTCTGCAGGAGGGACTCGAAAAGAAGAAAGTCCTCCATATGGATGCCAAGGATGGCAAGCTGACTTTCCACGCGGAATGATGCCATCGCTTTTAGGCAGATGATATAATAAGAGTGCAATGGGAATGTAGTAGACATTTCCCGTTGCACTCTTTTTGTGCTTTTAGGGGTTCAACGGGTTCCCTGGGGTCTGAAGGTTCAACGGGGAAGGTGCGGCGCGAAGCGCCGAATGATAAAATTGCGGCGAAGCCGCCACCACCAATTCTCACTTCTCACTCCTAACTCCTAACTTTGAGAAATTGTATAGCGTACTGATGAACGATATGATGATAAAGGAGATACGTCCATGGCCAAGAACCGAACCAAATTCGTCTGCTCGAACTGCGGGGCAGAGACTGTGAGATGGATGGGGCGATGCCCGCAGTGCGGCTCATGGAATACACTCGAGGAGACGGTGGAGGAAGTCCTCCCCAAGCAGCTGCGGACGACGCATGAGGTGGTCAGCGGCAAGCGTCCGCAGAAACTCTCGGAAGTGAATCTGGAAAACCATGAACGCATGCAGCTGGCGATGCCCGAGGTTGATCGTCCGCTCGGAGGCGGCGTCGTACCCGGTTCCGTCATCCTTTGGGGCGGCGAGCCGGGAATCGGCAAGTCGACACTGATTCTCCAGGTCTGCCACGCCATGGCAAAGGCGGGACGGAGCGTCCTTTATGCGAGCGGGGAAGAGTCCGAGGCGCAGATCAAGATGCGCGCCGAAAGACTCGGCGCTGCTGATGACGATCTCTTCGTCTATTCCGGCGGCAATCTGGATGCCATCGTCTCTGAGGCAGAAAAAGAAAAGCCATCCATGCTGGTCATAGACTCCATCCAGACGATGTATCTTTCTGCCAATGAATCCCCGATGGGAAGTCCCGCACAGATCCGCGACTGCACCGCCGTACTCGTGCGCCTCGCGAAAAGTGAGAATATCGCTGTCATGATCATCGGTCACGTGACGAAGGAAGGAAATCTCGCGGGGCCACGCATCTTGGAGCACATGGTCGACGTGGTCTTCTACTTGGAAGGCGACCGCAGCTACCAGTTCCGCGTGCTGAGGACGGTGAAGAACCGTTTCGGCTCCACTGCCGAGTCCGGACTCTTCGTCATGGAGGGGCAGGGGCTCAAAGGGATCGAAGACCCGTCGAAATACCTGCTTCGTGACCGCACGAGCCAGACGCCGGGTCAGGCTGTCGTCGCCTGCATGGAGGGACTGCGACCTGTCCTTGTAGAGATTCAGGCGCTCACCGTCCACTCGGTCCTTGCCATCCCGCGCCGCATCGCGGCGGGCTATGACTACAACCGCATGATCATTCTCCTTGCCGTCTTGGAACGCCGCGGACGCATCCCTTTCTCGACCGAAGATGTGTACCTCAATGTGGCGGGCGGTTTCCGTGTGAAGGAAACTGCCGCCGACCTGGCTGTCGCGCTCTCACTGATCTCCGTCAGAGGCGACGTCGCCGTCCCGCAGAACCTCATGGCACTCGGAGAGATCGGTCTCACCGGAGAGATCATGCCTGTTTCCCGTGTCACTCTTCGTCTCAAAGAAGCGCTCAAGATGAAATTTACCCATTTCATCCTGTCGGAACGCAATAAAAAAGAAGTCCTGGCCTATTATGAAGCGCATCATCTGGACGAGGTCAGAGAACATACCGTCTTCGTCAGAAATCTGAAAGACCTGATGGAAGCCGTGAAATGATTAGGGGCAGCCTCTCCACGAATCCTGTTTCCCCGCCCATGACATAGGGGATTCGTGCCCGATGGTCACCTCCACAAGCTCATCATATATGCATGAGATATCTACAAGAGCGAAGAGCTTACGAAGGAAATGATCCTTCGGTATGAGTCTGTCATACCGATCTTTGTGTTCACAATAATGCTTTCAAAGATTTAGAATAGGATCTTGAATTTTAAGTGTGTATATATGGCATAATTAGAAATGACATAGAGGTCATCTATCATGCCATGAACACAGTACACAGCTGAATTTAAACCCAAAATTATTCTAGCTATTCTCTAGGGAAACCGAGAGTTCAATGAAATTTATTCTGAATACTCTCTCTACCCCAATATGGTACGCAAGTGGAAGCAGGAATTTCTTAAAATGCTCATTTTCCCTTCTCTACTGAACCCGACTGTAAGGAAGCCAAAAGAAAGGCAGATACCCTGAAGAAAAAGAACGATCAAATGCTAAAAACAATTGGGCAGCTAACAGTAGAACGCGATTTCTTTCAGGATTGCTTTCGCCAAGCTGGAGCCCCGCTTCCAAAACTGCCGGGATATGATTTCAAACATTCCCATGAAACACGGTTCTATGTATCTTACAGCCATTATACTGAAATCCGAACAGGCTGTATTGATTAATCAGTTGGACTGTGCGGATGATAGTGGAATTGCTACTATCAAAAAGGACATTGCTGACGCATAAGCCGGTCTTTCCAAGTTGGAACAGCAGTAAAAAAGTATTCTACCTAGTTGGAGGTAGCTCTTAACGAGTAACTAATCTCAAAGGGCGGGGTGCAGACTTTGATGCAGCAGAACTGTATGCACAGAGAATGACTTTGAGAGCAGATATAATGGCCGCTGTGGTTGACCATATCCAAGCTACTTATGGTGAAAAATATGGATTCTGTGATGATGTTTAATGGCAAACGGGATGTGGCACGATGAAGATAAATGTCGTGCGTATGAGCAGAAATCGTCACAGAAAGAGCAACAGGAACATGGTAGTGAACAAAAGAGAAATACAAACACCCTGAGCAGGAACGATAATTTTGCTTCTGTACATATTGGCAGACTTTAGATTGGAATACCAGAAAAACAGTTCGTTGATCTTCACAGTTATATGAAAGAGTAGCGGTCTGCTTTATTCGAATAAAAAAAGAGAGGGGTATATGAAGAATAAAAGGTTCTGACAGCTTGGCTTTTGGAAAGCATAGAGAGAATTTAAGCTTTCAGAAAAATAGTGATAAAACAATAATATTTCAATACGTTAAATTGATTTTATGCGTAGTTTGGCATATAATACATTATATATTTTTGTCAAAGTAACAGCTTTTACGGGAGATCCAGAGTATATTTAGGAGGTTTTATGATGGAGTATTGTTCAATTCGACAGATTTCTGAGAAATGGGGAATTTCTGTTCGTCGGATACAGGTACTTTGTGTTGAAAATCGTATTCCCGGTGCTGTTAAAATAGGATATTCATGGGTAATTCCTGCGGATGCTGAAAAACCCAAAGATGCAAGAGTAAAGTCAGGAAAGTATATAAAAAGCGGTACATGGCCCAATTGACAGAGGGGGGGATAGTGTGGCGGATAAAATTGAATCCATTCCAGAAGCAAGGTTGCTGCTGGCCTCCCTGCGTTCTGTAGGGTATAACGAGGAAACTGCGATTGCAGATATTGTGGACAACTGTATTTCAGCTCAGGCCCATAAAATCAACATCCAATTTGACTGGGAGAAGAAACGAATTGTCATTGCTGATGATGGTTTTGGTATGAGTGAAAAGAACCTAATTGAGAATATGCGTATAGGGTCTTCTGATCCCAGCAAAATCCGATCCAAAGATGATTTGGGGCGATTTGGTATGGGTATGAAAACAGCAGCATTTTCTCTTGGGAAAAGGCTAACAGTTGTAACAAAGTCGAATTTTGCTGTAAGTAATGCATCTTGGGATCTGGACCAGATTCCGGAGATTGGCTGGAACTTGATTATCCGGGACGAAAGCGAAATTTCTGAATTTTCATCTCAGATGGGTGAGCAGGGGACGATTGTAATTATTGAAGACCTTGATCGAGTGATTGATATTGACGACGAAAAAAAAGCCAAGAATAAATTTTATAGGATTGCAAGCAAAACGGAAAAACATTTGGCACTTACATTCCATCGATTTATTGAAGAAGATAATCTCATTCTGGAATTAAATGGTACTCCAATTAAAGCATGGAATCCATTTATTTTAGAAAATAGCGCAACTCAGGAACTGCCGGAAGAATCAATCTTCTCAGATAATGGCTGTGCAGAGGTGACGATTCAGCCTTACGTTCTGCCACATAAAACGAAATTTGCAACCGATGATGATTATCAGGTAGCAGGCGGACCCAAAGGATGGAATTATCACCAGGGTATTTATGTTTACAGAAACAGACGCCTGATTATTTGCGGAACATGGTTTGACTACATAAAGAAAGAACCCGCATACAATTTGGCCCGCATTAAGATTGATATTACATCAGACAGTGATGAGGACTGGAAAATTGATATTAAGAAGTCAACCGCTTCTCTGCCCAGTTATGTTAGGGAATCAGTTGAAAGAGAGATTGATCTTTGTACTGAAACTTCAGCTCGTGTATACAATTCACGTGGTAGTTACTCGAAGTCTAATGTCAGTACTCCCAATTTGGATTATGTATGGGAGCAACGAAAAAAGAATGGTCGATATTCGTTTCATATTAACAGAAAACATTCTCTGCTGAATAATATCAAGAAGCAGTTGGACGATCAGGGGCAATCAATTTTATCAGCATATCTCGCTCTGGTTGAGAATTTCGCACCGTTTATGCAGTCCGGAGTAACAGATTCTCTGCAGAAAGGAAACGTTGGTGGAGAGTCTGATAAGACCTCTTTGGAATATCGGGTACAAGTTAAAGAATTGAAAGATATGATTATGGTCTTCTTGGCGCAGGGATTTACAAAAGAAGAAACTCAGTCTACGCTGTTGGACATGGCTAATTATAGACATCTCCGAGAGGAGATTATCAGACTGGTGGAGGAAGCACGATGATTAATACGCCGAAAGAATTGAGTAGTATTGAAGTCGGCTTGTATCAGAGCGGATATAAGTTTTGCGAGAAGCTTGTAAAAGAAGAACATATAACTATTGCGGCAGCAGTCGAGAAAACAGCAACACGATTTGGCCGTTTAAATATGATTTCTGATATGGAATGTTTTAAAAAATTCCTGTTCAGTGAAGTGACTGCTTATACAGAGCCTTCTATTGGCGTGTGTGACCCAAATCTGGAAGATAAGACTTGGTGGGATGAGCTTAAACAAGATCCGAAATTTAAACCGGAATATTGGAGCCGTTACTATAACTATCTGCTGAGGAAGCCCTCTTGGAGCATTACTGCAGTAGAAGATATTAATTCATCTACGGATGAGATTATGAATGCTTTGACCAATCCTCGTAAGGGTGTAGCTGGTGAACGAATGGGCATGGTGTTCGGATATGTTCAATCTGGTAAAACGGCACATTACATCGGGATGATCAATAAGGCCTACGATGCGGGATATCGTATTGTGATTGTGCTGTCCGGCATCCATAACAGTCTTCGCAGCCAGACTCAGTCCCGTATCGATGAAGAAGTTCTGGGATACGAAACAAGTCTGGAAAGTATCGGAGATATGACCCGAGAGCGCAATGTGATCGGTGTTGGAGTAGGTCCTCACAACCAGGTCGAAACTGTTGTCCAGTCGATTACGACACGAGACGAAAAAGGTGATGTCAATAAAAAGACGGAAGGCGTATCTATGATGCCGCCGTTCATGATTGTTACCAAAAAGAATGCCTCGGTTCTGCGCAAAATCCTGCGGTTCTTCCGTAAAAATCATTGTGCAGAAATTATAGATGGAAAGAAGAAAATCCCAGCAAAATATCCTGCACTCATTATTGATGATGAGGCGGATCAGGCTTCTATTAACACTAAAGAAAGCTATGACGATCAAGGAAATGTTTTGGATGATTATAATCCTACAACTATCAATGGATTGATTCGAGAGTTGCTTGGTGTATTTGAATGCCGTTCCTATATCGGCTATACCGCTACACCTTTTGCGAATATTTTTATTCCTCCCCTCATAGACGATGAAAAATACGGAACAGACCTTTTCCCTAGAGATTTTATATACAGGTCTCCAAGAGCAGATCAGTATATTGGCGCAAGGGAATTCTTTGGATTAGGGAGTAACGAAGATATTCCTGCGATGCCGCTTTACCGGAAAATTGTGGACGGGGCAACGTATCTTGGCAGGGGTACAAAATCTACCGATCCAGTTGGAGAACTTCCCAAGGAGCTTAAACTGGCTGTGAAATACTTCCTTTTGTCTACTGCGCTTAGGAACTGCAGAGGACAAAGAAACAAACCAAATACGATGCTAATCCATATCGTCCGCTTCGTTGGCCAGCAAAATAAGGTTAAACAAAAGGTTCTGAAATATTTTAAAGAAGAGATTGAAAACTATATTCGCTATGGTGATCCTATCATTGAAAGTGAGCTTAAGTCGATTTGGGAAGAAGACTATGTTCCTACAAGCAGCAAAATGAGGTCGCAGTTCAGCAAATATATGTCTGGGTGTAATAATGTTAGCTGGGATTGCATCTGGTCTGAAGCTAAACGCCTGATCGCTGACAAGGAAATCAGTGTATATAGTGTCAATGGTAAGAGCGATGATGTTCTTCTTTACAAAAACCATGAAGGAAAACCATTCAATGTCATTGTCATTGGCGGTGATAAACTCTCCAGAGGCTTGACACTGGAAGGACTGACAGTGAGCTATTTTACCCGTAGCTCTAATACATACGATACTCTTATGCAGATGGGACGATGGTTCGGCTTCCGTCCGGGATACCTGGATGCCTGCAGGTTGTTTACTACGCCCACTCTCCATGCAAGCTTTTCCCACATTTCTATGGCTACCGAAGATCTTGCAGCGCAATTTGACTTTATGAATAGCGTGGTTCAGACTCCGAAGGACTTTGGCCTGCGGGTAGCATCTCATCCGACGTTGGAAATTACCAGTCGGAATAAGATGAGAACGGGTCAGGAGTTTAAGCTGGATTTCAGCGGAAAGCTGAGTCAAACTCGTGTTTTTGATATTGATGGTGAGCAGTATGACAGAAACTTTGAAGCTGTCGAAGACCTTCTGTATGCGATTAAGGACTACCGTATAACAGCGGAGCAATATCAGCAGATACTTGGAAGAAAAGCTCCTGGTGAGCATTTCTTCTATCAAAATGTGTCTGCCCATGATATTGCCAACTTTTTTGAAAGTTATGAAACATCTAAAACTGCGACCAGAGCAAACAGCAAATATATGGCAGATTATATCCGTACCATGAATGCGGATGGAATTGGTGGAGTTAAATCGTGGACCGTTTGTCTGATAAATATGGATAATGGAGAAAAATTCGATATTGCTGATTTGCATGGAGTAGGAGGAGGTATTCTCAGAAGTGAGGGTACAGGTGTGGATTTCTCCGAAACAACCGCCTCTATCCATACTATGACATCTGCAGATCATGAGTATATGGACTATGATAACGATACATATAAGCGGGTTCTGGAGCTGAAAGAAAAATATAAAATTGATCATTCTAAGACAAAAATTAATGAAATTATTCGCAGAGAAACAAGACCATTCACAAATGGATTTTTGATTTTGTACCCTATTGGGCAAGCAGGAAGGCTGACTGATGAACGTGGAGATCACAAGCCTCCCTTTGGATTTGCTGCGGTATTCCCTGATCGAAAGGGAAAGGGTGACCTCAAATCCTATCGGATGAATGATATTGCATTGGAGAAAGGCAGTAATGAGTTTTACGGCTGATATTTACAACAAAATATTGTCCGACATATTTTCAGGGACAGGTCAGACTTCCCCCTTTGCGATGCGGATGGTGAAGTTTGACAATGGAATTATGATTGCCTTTGCAGTCAACATTGCTACAAGAATGCGCTCGGTGTTTTTATCTGTGACTTCAGAAGCTCCTAAAAGCATATTTCCACATTGGAAAGGAGTTGAAATTGAAATAGCCACACTGCCAACATATGGAATTGATACGCCTTTTGTTGGCCTTTCTCAGTTGCCAAATAGCGCTAGTGATGTTTTTGAAATCGTTGTTGAAGACCTGAGAAGCCAGTTGGAAGCAGCAGATAATACCGAGGAGTCCTTATCTGTCATCATCACAGTTCTAACAAAGTGGAAGGAGTTTTTTGCTGCTGATAAAGAGTTGCTGATGTCTGAAGAGCGTCAGCAGGGACTTTATGGAGAGTTGCTGTTTTTGGGTGAGTGCTTGGATTCACAAGGGGTGGGAGCAGTTTCACATTGGGCTGGCAGTGAAGATGAAACCCATGATTTCTACTTTGGTCCTCATGCAGTTGAAGTGAAGACCACCTCCGCGCAGGCCCCCTATTTTGCCAGTATCAGCAGTGAGTACCAGCTGGATAATGGTGATATTCCGGGGAAATTATTTCTGCGTTTCTATGCGCTTCGCAGAAGTCACAGCGGGGGTGAAAAACTGCCGGAACGAATTGCAGCCATTCGTAGCAGGTTGAGTGAAGATGTATCGAGCCTGCAAAAGTTTGATGAAAAACTAAAGAAGTATGGCTATTTTGATGAAGCTGCAGATAGTTATACCGTTGGCTACTATCAGCGAGATCGTTATTACTTTGCAGTAAATGACGGTTTTCCGAAAATCACGAAAGAAGCAGTACCGCTTGGCATTTCGAATCTTACATACCGAGTCAGCATCATGTTTTGTATGCCGTATGCCCAAGATACAGAATCCGTATTTGAAGTTTTGAAAGGAGGGACCTAATTGTGATAAACGAGAAAATTCTCGAATTTTACGAAGAATTTCGAGATGAAGTTTTGGGGTATGTGAAAGAGAACGGCCCTATTTCTACAAATACGGCTTTCAAATCCTTGTTTCTGTCCTACCTAACGGAAGCGGGAGAAACTCTTGTTTCGGACTGTACGTTGGTGGACTTCAAAAAGGATGGGGAGAATATGAAACTGGACGGATATGCGTTCAGTGAGTATTTCCATTCGCTTACCCTGCTTGTGAGCAAGTATCAAGCTAAGCCGCAACCGGAAAGGGTGAAGAAAACTGAAATTTCAAGGCTTTTGAAAAAAGCCTTGAAATTCTATAAAATTTGCGGTACTGACTCGTTTGAGGCTTTAGAAGAGTCCAGCGATGGTTACCAAGCGTATGAGTTTATCAAAGGTCATAAAGAGGATATTGAAACAGTTAATATCATTTTGCTCACCAATGATGAAACAATTCGATATATTCCGGAAGACACTCGTCATGGAAAGGTCACTATCCGCTTCGATGTTTGGGATATTGAACGACTGTACCAAAGTGTTCTTGGCGGTGCTGCAGTGGAGCGCCAGCTTGTTGTAAAACTGAAGAAAAAGTATGGTGCAGCTTTGCCTCTAATTAAAGTGAGAGGCTATAATGAAATCTATGACTGCTATATTGGTGTCATTTCCGGTGAGCTGTTAGCACGGATTTATGAAGCCGAGGGTCAAGATCTAATTCAAAAGAATGTCCGTTCTTTTCTGCAGGCAACAGGTAAAGTCAATAAAGGAATTAAGGCATCGTTGGCCAGCGAGCCTCAAATGTTTATGGCCTACAACAACGGTATTTCAACTGTTGCGGATGGTATTGACATTGATAAAAGTCATAGCAGCAGAGATATTGTAACTATTACAGAAATCACCGGTTGGCAGATTGTTAATGGCGGTCAAACTACAGCATCGATTTACAATGCCTATAAGGCAAAACTTCCGTTGGATCAGGTAAATGTGCAGATTAAGCTGTCTGTTATCAAGAAAAAAGACAAATCTGAAGATATTATTCATAATATTTCTAGGTACGCAAATAGCCAAAATAAAATTAATATGTCTGACTTTAATGCCAATGATGCATACCATGTAAAGATGGAACGTCTATCTAGGTCAATACCGATCCCTGTGGTAAAGGGAAAATCGACAGACTATTGGTTCTATGAGAGAGCCAGAGGACAGTATTTAGTTGAATTGAATCGGCAACCAACTGCAGCGGCTAAAAAGGAATTCAAGAGCCGTTGTCCGAAGAAACGTTGCATTTCTAAAACTGTAGCAGCCAAATGTGTGATGGCTTATCAGGGATATCCGTATATTGTTAGTAAAGGTCTGGAAACTAGCTTTGTTTATTTCTCGGATATGGTTTCCAAGGGTGAATTTCCTGAGCCATCTGAACAGAGCTACATTGACATGATTTCTAAGGTGATATTGTTCAGAAGCTGTGATGAAATCATCAAGAATTTAAGATTTGGCGGTTTTAAAGCTCAGCAAGACTATTATACCGTGGCACTAATTGGAAAATATTATTCAGGTTTAATCAACCCGCAGAAAATCTGGAATAGCCAGACAATCAATGCGGAGACGGCAAGGGTCATAGAAGAATTAGCCTATTTTGTATGGGAACATTTTCAGAATCCTACAGTTCCTGGCGTGAATATTGGACAATGGTGCAAAAAGGAAAATTGCTGGGAAGTACTTCAGAGCCGTTATGAAGCAAAACTGGAAAAGCGGGAGAATTGAGAAAATGCCATATTCAGTAGTGGATCTGTTTGCAGGAGCCGGTGGATTGAGCTTGGGGTTCGTGCAGACCGGAAAATATGAGATAAAGGTTGCTTTCGAACGGGAACCGTACATGCGGGCAACTTATCATCGTAACCATCCGACTGTCGAGCTGCAAGGAGATGTATGCGGCGCAGATTATGCGGATATACAGAGGAGATACGGAACGATTGACGTTGTCATTGGAGGTCCTCCCTGCCAAGGGTTTTCAAATGCAAATCGGCAGAAAAACCATGCGATCAGCCAAAATAATATGCTGGTAAAGCAGTATATTCGAGCAATTAGAGAGTTGCACCCAAAGGCGTTTGTTATGGAAAATGTTAGTATGCTTCGATCTGACGTTCATCGGTTTTATATGGAGGAAACAGATCTGGATATTGTGGAAGAGTATCAGATCCCGAATAAAAACACGCCGCTTCATTTGCTGAGTTCAGAATTTGTGTTTGATGGCGCATTGGAGATAGTTCAAAACTTGGAATTGCTCCAGCAGAAACTTTGGCCTGAAAATCACTATCGAGAACTGAATATCATCTTCAAAGGTGAAAAAAATGTTGATAAGATGAAAAAATCTTTGGGAAAACACCGGCGCAAGCTTACCGAAATCGCTCAAGTCTATATTGAAGACGATGCAGATAATTACATTGCGCAGAAATCCAGAGAAGCATTTCAGGCGATTATGGATTATTTTGATGGCATTCTTGAAGCGGATAGAATTCACACCTTAATTGAGCCTGCGATTATGATTCAACGCATGCTAAGTAAAGCAAAGGAAATCTTTGATAACCATATCCATGTGGATTCATATGAGTGTACAGAAAAAGATGGTCTCCTGGCAAATATTCGATCATTTGCGGTTTTTGATTATCTAAAAAGTATTCTTACATCTGGAGAAGATGGGTATGCGATCAATAGCGGTGTTTTGTGCGCCGCAGATTTTGGAGCGCCCCAGAAAAGAGAACGCTTTGTTGTTATGGGGATTAAGAAAAGTATTTCCGCTGTGGTATGTTTGCCTTCCGGAAAGATTAAAGATGGACATTATAAAACTGTTCACGATGCAATTTATGATTTGGAAGATGTTCCGCCTGTATATGATTTGGCAGACGATGAGGAGGGAATTCCGCTGGAACATAAAGAGCAGTTGAGTTCAGTAGTACAGCAACTGAGAGATTCGGATATTCTGAAGAACCATATCATTACTAAAACGACTGATGTAGCAATGGCAAGATTCAAAGCGTTGCATCAAGGCGAAAATTTCCATAGTTTGGAAGAATCACTCAAAACCAATACCTATACCGATGTGAAAAGGACTCAAAATACGATTTATTTGCGGTTGAACTATAATGAACCAAGCGGAACAGTGCTTAATGTTCGAAAGTCTATGTGGATTCATCCTACTCTGGATCGGGCAATCAGTATTCGAGAAGCAGCCCGGTTGCAGACATTCCCCGATAGCTTTGTATTTTGCGGATCTAAAGATAAACAATACCAACAGGTAGGGAATGCCGTACCTCCAATTATGGCAAAGGCGATTGCTAAGCAACTTGCGGTAACTTTAGGTGAATAACTTCGTGAGGAAGAACAAGAAAATGGCTGATAATCACTCAAAAGAAGTTCGCAACGATAATGTCCGTATGTTCAACTGCCGAATAATTGAGCAGGCACGTAAGAAAAGAACCGAAATGATCGAAGAATACGGGGATATAGCAGAAGCTACTATGAAGACGCTGTATGAAGGGGTTTAGAGCTCTATGATGGTCATGATCCTTCCACAAAGGCTTCGGAATTACTTCAGAACATCAAACCACATAAAAAGGCTCAATTGAGAGCTTAAACGTCGCTCTAATGTCATTGGCGTATTCCCTCATGAAGATTTGCTCGTTCGATTAATTGGAAGCGCTCTGCTTGAATTAGGTGAAAACTATACACAGCGTAGAGCTGTTTTGAGTTCTAAAATACTTCAGAAAGTGCTTAGAGCCTGAAAGCCTCGTCAAATTGCAGCAAGTAGCCGTAGAGCAGCAAAATTTGCTGGCAACACAAGCAGAATAAGTTAGCTGTCAGTGGGCAGGTATGAATCAGCCATCCGGCAGACACTTGAATCGCATTTCAATATTTATTATTTATATTGTGTGACAATAGGATTTTGAGAGAAAAAATAATTTACATACTAATATGGAGTTGACTTAAAAATCAAATAAGACAAGAAGAAAGGCCCGCCTCCAAAGGAGCCCACTGAAAAAGCCAGATCAGAAAGGATAAAATGATCTACAATAACAACGGTGAGCACGGATTGATAGGATTGTGATCCATACGTGCTCACCGTTGATTTTTTAGAAAATGAGATATGCCCTTCCTCTTCACTGGATCATTCTTTTCTATGGACCATTATAGCTACACAGAAAAGAATGGAATGGGAAGGAGAACGAACGATCACAGGCAGCTGTCTTTCTGGGCGGCTCCCGATGAGGGATTTGTCGCTATGGCGAAGGGTGTGAAAAGAAATTTTCATTTCCGGTATAAATGAGAGCGAAAGTTTGCTATAATAAGATGATACTTAAAATGTAAAAATGGACTTACTATCTGAAAAAGTTGTTTTCTACAAAAACATAGTGTAATCAAAGAGGATTCAAGATGCCGGAAAAAGTATTACGATTGATATTCATCCTGCTCTTTACCGTTCTTGGCGTCGTGCTTTCGCGGCAGGGCGAGTCAGTGCTGACGGCATTGCTCCCGAGCTCTGTCCTGACGGAGACTATTTTGGGGATCACCTTCATGTCTCTGGCCACGATGCTTCTGGGTGGTATTTTAGGAGCTGTCGTGGGCTGCGCTGTATCGCCCTACCTGATTTCCCGCCTTTTCGCATTGACATCGCGGATGGAAAAGTCGCTGTCTGCCATGAGTACGCAGGATCTCATCGCAGGGACGCTCGGGCTCTTTCTGGGGCTCATCATTGCAAATCTGGTCGGACTTGCTTTCAGCTCGGTGCCGTTCATCGGGCCATATGTCTCTGTCGTGCTGTCCATCGTGCTCGGGTACCTGGGGATGCATCTCGCAGTCAGCAAGAAGCCGGAGATGGTCGGCTGGTTTAAGCTGCATGCGGAAGAAAAGAGCGAGAAAAAGAAATCAAAGGAAAAACAGCGCATCGGAAAGCTGCTGGATACGAATATCATCATCGATGGACGTGTGGCAGATATTTTCCAGACTGGATTTTTGGAAGGGCCTATCGTGGTGCCTGTCTTTGTGCTGGAAGAATTGCAGAAGATCGCAGACAGCTCGGACGTACTGAAGAGGAATCGCGGCCGCCGCGGACTGGATATCCTGAACCATATGCGCAAGAAGAACCGCGATGACATCAAGATCATCACCGATGATTTCGAGGAGATCAGTGAGGTGGACTCCAAGCTCATTAAGCTCGCCCGTGAAAAGGGCTACAAGATCATCACCAATGACTACAATCTGAATAAAGTGGCGGAGCTGCAGGGCGTCGCTGTCCTCAATGTGAATGACCTCGCCATCGCTGTGAAGCCGGCCGTCATTCCCGGCGAGCAGATCTTCGTCCAGCTCGTGAAGAATGGCAAGGAAGAAGGCCAGGGAGTCGCCTACCTTGATGACGGCACGATGATCGTGGTCGAAGACGGCAGCAAAAGCATCGGGAAGGAAGTGGCCGTCATCATTACATCGGTCCTCCAGACCTCGGCAGGGAAGATGATCTTTGCGAAGCTCGAAGAATAGGGGGACTGGTAGTGGGTGACTGGGGACTCGAAGACCAAGAGATATCAGATTCTCTCGTTTCGTCATTTCGAGCGCAAGCGAGAAATCTTTGTCATTCGCGGTCTGGCGGTCAATGTTTGGAAATTCCAAACGGGAAACCTGCTATCCAAGAGACTTTCGGGCATCGCCCCCTTTGTATCGTCGGAACCTTGAAGTTTGAAAGCAGGGATGTGTAGCTGGGGATTGGGTTTGCGATACGAGAAAACCGCTCGTTTCAAACCTCCGCTGCGCTTAGATCCTTCGACTCAGTTCTCATGTTTCAGATAAGCCATTTCCAAACATACGACGTTTTTATCCGCTCAGGATGACGAAATGCGCCGCACCACCCCCGCTGAACCCTCTCTACCTATAGAACCCGCTCCCCCTCTTTCGCACGCAATCAAGGGGCAGTAACCTTACATCTTCAAACACCCAAATCCATTTAGGAGTACATGTATTTATGAACAGTCTCATACTGGTGGCTGCCGGTCAGGGCAGCCGCATGGGGGCTCCGGTGAATAAACTTCTCTTGAAGCATCGGGGCCATTCGCTGATTTCTTATACGCTAAGGCATGTCTTTCAGAGCCGCTTTCTGGAAGAGCTTATCATCGTCGCAAGGGTCGAGGAACAGCCGATTTTTGCTGACATATTGAAAGGGATCGAGCACCATATCCCTGTCCGCTTCGCGCCGGGCGGAGCGACGCGCACCCAGTCGGTGAAGAATGGACTTTCCTGTCTTGCGAAGGATTCGGAAAAAGTCCTCGTGCATGATGGGGCGCGTCCTTTCGTCGATGGGAAGACCATCGATGATGCCTTTGCTGCCATCAGCGAGGCGCATCCGGCCGTCGTGGTCGGTATCCCCTGCGTGGATACCATCAAGGAGGTCGATGGAGAATTGGTGCAGAGGACGCTGGATCGGAGCCGCCTTTTCCGCGCACAGACGCCGCAGGGGGCATTTTCGAAGCTGCTCAAAGCGTCGATGGAGGCTCTTTCCTCCGAAGAAGGGATCACGGATGACGCTTCGATCCTGGAAAAAGCGGGCGTGCCGGTCACGGTGCTGCCCGGGAAAGAACAGTTTTTCAAGGTAACGACACCGGGAGATTGGAGCCGGTTTACGAAAATGATCGAAAAAGAGGGCTTGCCCTTCCGTATCGGACAGGGGTATGATATACATCGATACGATGAAAGCCGTCCGCTCATGCTTGGCGGTGTAGAGATCGCAAAGACAGGCGGCCTTTTGGGCCACTCGGATGCGGATGTGCTGCTGCATGCCATCATGGATGCGCTCCTGGGGGCAGCAGGGCTTCCCGATATCGGGCACTATTTTCCCGATACCGATCCTCGCTATGAGGGAGCGGACAGCAAAAAGCTCATGCTCGAAGTCGCGCGCGTCCTTTCCGAAGAAGGCTGGCAGGCTGGAAATATCGACAGCACCGTGATCGCGGAGAAGCCGAAGCTTGCGCCGCATATTGCAGAAATGAAAGCATCGATCGCGCATCTTCTCGGGATTTCCGAGAATCAGGTGGGTGTGAAAGCCACCACGAATGAAAAATTGGGTGCGGTGGGCCGCAGGGAAGGTATGGCGGCTCTGGCATCCGTTATCATTTATAGAAAATAAGAAGGAGTTTTAACAGATGGAAAAGAAATTGAAAGTTCGTTTTGCCCCGAGCCCGACAGGCCCATTTCATATCGGTGGTGCGCGCTCCGCGCTCTTCAACTGGCTGGTTGCTCGTCACGCTGACGGCACCTTCCTCGTCCGCATCGAAGATACGGATCTGAAGCGTTCCACCAAGGAATCCGAAGAGAATATCAAAGATTCTCTGAAATGGCTCGGCATGAACTGGGATGAAGGCATCGATGTAGGCGGCCCGCATGGCCCGTACCGCCAGACCGAACGTCTCGATCTCTACAAGAAGGAAGTACAGAGACTTCTTGATGAAGGCAAAGCGTACTACTGCTACTGCAGTGCAGAAGAGCTGGAAGTAAGCCGCAAGGCGCAGCTCGATGCCGGCAAGACTCCGATCTATGATGAACACTGCCGCCACCTCACCGAAGAAGAAAAAGCCAAGTACGAAGCCGAAGGCAGAAAACCGGTCGTCCGTCTCAAGGTCAGAAAAGACGGCGTCTTTGCTTTTGATGACATGGTTCGCGGCCATGTCGAATTCCAGGCAGCCGGTGTCGGTGATTTCATCATCATGAAATCCGACGGCATCCCGGTCTATAATTTCGCTGTCGTGATCGATGATGCCTTCATGGAAGTCACCCATGTCATCCGCGCGGAAGAACATCTCTCGAACACCCCGCGTCAGCTTGCCATCTATGAAGCACTTGGCTATAAACCACCGAAATTTGGTCATATCTCCCTGATCCTCGGTGAAGATCATAAGAAGATGAGCAAGCGCCATGGGGCGACCTCTGTCACCGAATACAGAAATATGGGCTACCTGCCGGAAGCGGTCGTGAACTATCTGGCGCTCCTTGGCTGGACCCCGAAGGGCGAACAGGAAATCTTCACGGAAGAAGAGCTCATCAAGCAGTTCTCCATGAAGCGTGTCTCCTCGAATGATGCTGTCTTCGATATCAATAAGCTGAACTGGATCAACTTCCAGTACATGAAGAAACTCGATGCAGACCAGCTCTATGACCTGATTTTCCCGTTCCTTGTGAAAGCCGGCTATGTGGATGCCATGGTCAGTGAAGAAAAGAAAGACTGGCTGAAGAAGGTCATCTGGTTCATGAAAGACCACATCTACTTCGCAGGTCAGGCAGCCGATGAGCTGAGATTCTTCTTCGAAGATATGCCAGAGTTGACCGATGAAGATGTCCTTGCCATCATGAAGGCAGAAACCAGTGGTAAGCTGCTCAGAGCCTTCATCGAAGATCTGAAAGCACTGGAAACCTTCGATCAGGCAGAGATCAAGAAATGCTTCAATGCATGCATGAAAGCACAGGGCATCAAGGGCAAAGCCGCTTATGAACCGACCCGTATCGCTTTGACCGGTGTGACCCAGGGGCCGGGCATGTTTGAAATGATGGAACTTTTCGGAAGAGAAAAGACCATGGATAGACTCGAAGCAGCGCTCGCGTACTGCTAAGAGAGGAAAGAGCCACAGAAATGCGCCGCATTTCTGTGGCTCTTTTGGTTTGAGGTTAGTCTGTGGGGAGCTGCCCTCTTGATTGGGGATGAAAGTCTCTCTTGAATTAGGAATTAGGAATTAGGAATGAAGGTGGCGGCTTTGCCGAGATCCTTCGACTCAGGTCGCAGCTGTTCTGGCATTCGTTATCTCACATACGACGTTTCTCGCCGCTCAGGATGACGAAACGGGGCGATGTCCGAAGGTTTCTTGACAGCAGGTTTCCCTCGTATCGTCAGCCCCCCCTTGCGGGTAATGCTATTAAGTTAAGCGGAAGAACGTTCTTGGCTCCCCATCGGGGGAGCTGCCCGAAGGGCTTGTGCAAGCGAACTGAATTTTTAGGAGTGAAGCGACACGAAAATCCAGTGAGACGCCATTTCGAACGAAGTGAGATGAGGGGCTACGTAGCGGTATTGCATGAAAGTGTTGGAATATCGATAGCATCGGACTATTCAACATAGCACGCTATACCGTTAGCATGCCCCTATTGCCTTCGGCACTTCCCCCGAAGGGGGGAAGCAAGACGTTACGTAGCTAACGATTTCCTTAAACTTAATAGCCTTCCCCTCGAGGGGAAGGTGCCCCGAAGGGGCGGATAGGGCACAGGCGGTATGAAAAACAGATGAGAAAAGCGGAGAAGTGCGCGGTACATGTGGGGAAAGTGTGAGCCCCTCGCCACGAATGACAAAGATTTCTCGCTTCGCTCGAAATGACGATACGGGAAAGTCTGATGTCTCTCAGTCTCCCAGTCTCCCGATCACTCGAGGCCCCTAATCCCTAGCTGCCGATCACAAATTTCTAATTCCAATTTCCTTCATTTATGCTATAATGACTATGAGTGTAATCAGCAGGTTTCCTGCTGAAATCACGATGAGGAAACAGATATGAAAATTATTGGTGGAAAAGCCAAAGGCACGAACCTTTTGGCACCCGTAGGAAGAAATACGACGAGACCGACGCTGGGACGGGTACGGGAAAGCATTTTCAATGTACTTGCCAATGTGGGGCTCGTTGAGACGGATGTCCTTGATATTTTCGCCGGGACAGGCGCGATGGGGCTTGAGGCGCTCAGCCGGTATGCATCGTCTGCGGTCTTTATCGACAAGACAACGGGCCGCATCATCCGCGAAAATGCGAAGAAGTGCCATGTAGAAGATCAGGTACAGATCATATCGAGAGATGTAGGGGCTGCGCTGAAGTCTCTTCAGGGCAGGACCTTTGATTATATTTTCATGGACCCTCCGTATCGGAAGGGCTATATCAATGAAGTACTGGCGATGGTTTTCGACTGCGGCCTTCCTGCTGATCATGCGATCATTATTGCAGAACATTCTATATCAGAACCCCCGGATATATCACTCTTTGCTGACCGGTGTGAAGTCTGGAAAGAGAAAAAAGTGGGGGCCATTGTTGTTACCTATCTGCTATGCAGATCTACAGAGGGAGAAGTGCAATGAAAATAGCGATTTGCCCAGGAAGTTTCGACCCGGTGACCTATGGTCATCTGGATATCATCAGAAGAAGCGCTTGTCTGGTCGATAAACTGATTGTGGCAGCTTTTTTAAACCCGACCAAGCATTATATGTTTACTACGGAAGAACGGCTGGATATGCTTCGCGAGACGACCAAAGACATTCCCAATGTCGAAGTGGATGCTTTTGATGGTCTTTTGAATGAATACGCAGCGAAGAAGAATTGCCATCTTCTGATTCGCGGACTTCGTGCGTTCAGTGATTTTGAATACGAATTTCAGCGGGCACTCATGATCAAACAGATCGATCCCACGCTGGAGACCGCATTCTTCATGACGGATGGACGCTATTCTTATCTGTCGTCTACCGGCGTTCGTGAGCTGGCCCATTTTGATGGTGATATTACCCGGATGGTCCCGCCCTATGTACAGGAAATGATCAAGAAAAAGGTAGAGAATCGCTGATCGCCATCGGCTTTTTTCTCAAACTTCGAAAAAGAAATGAGGCTTGCAATTATGGACACAAGAAAACTCTTAGAAGAATTAGAAAATGTCATCAATAACGCGAGTGAAGTACCGCTCACCAATAAGAAATTGGTGGATAAGGATGAGATCGAACGACTGATCGATGCCATCAATCAGTCGCTCCCGAATGAACTCGAGAGCGCACGCCGCATCGTCGCGGACAAAGAGCGTATCATGCTCGACGCAGAAAAGAAAGCAGAGGACACGGTGGCGCAGGCGAAGGATTATATCGCCCGCATCACGGAAGAAAGCGAACTTGTCAAGCAGGCGCAGGAGCGTGCCAATGAAGTGATCTCTTCGGCCAATAAATCCGCTGATGAGCTCCGCACCAGCTCTGTCACCTATGCGACAGATGTCCTGAAGTATGTGGAAACAAATATGGAAAACGTCTTAGACAGCCTGAAAAAGAACCGTCAGAGCCTGATCGATTCCAATTCCGCCGCTGCTCGTCAGCAGGAAAAAGAGAATAAATAAGGGCGCAAGGCGAGTTCAAAGGGCGGAGCGTCCTTTGACCCTTTGCAAAAGAGGTGCAGTGGTTCTATAGGGGCAAGAGGTTCAAAAGGGTTGGTGCGGCGCATTTCGTCATCCTGAGCGGAGAAAAACGTCGTATGTTAGGAAATGGCTTATCTGAAACATGAGAACTGAGTCGAAGGATCTAGGGAAACGCGGATTAACTCTGACAACGATTTAATCAGTGTTTCCTTAGTCACCAGTCACTTGAGATTTCTAATCTCCAATCCTTATTGATCATGCGGCGCAGAGTGCCGCACCTTCTCTGCTCCACCTTAGCATTCACTGCTACCAACCAACTGTCTAACATCAGCATGTAAAAGGAGGCCATTCCCATGGGACGAGAAGAGGAAAGCCGACGGATCCTTGTGATCTGTTTTGCGGCGGCTCTTCTGGCTCTGGGAGCGGCCTTTTTTCTCTGGCATACCGCAGGAGAGACGAAAGAGGAGCCGCTTCCTGTGGTCGAGCTTTCCGGCAAGGAGTCTTCCCGGATGCTCCTCGTCTATGTGACGGGCGCCGTGAGGCAGCCGGGTGTCTATGAGCTTCCTGAGGGAAGCCGCTTCTTCGATGCGGTGAAGGCTGCGGGTGATGTGCTGCCGTATGCGGTTATGGAAGATATCAATATGGCCGAGCCGCTTTCTGACGGGATGAAGATCCATATCCCGCTTGATCCAGAGCAGGTGGATGCACGGGGGAGCGGGCTCATCTCTATCAATGCCGCCAGCGCGAAAGAGCTCGAAGCACTCCCGGGCGTCGGCCAGGTGACGGCGGAGAAGATCATCCGCTACCGTGAGGAGCATGGCCGCTTTTCTTCGAAGGAGGAGCTCAAAAAGGTGCCCTCTATCGGTGAGAGTCGTTACAAGAAGATGGCGGATAAGATCACCCTATGATGATCCGGCTGGGGCTTTTCTGGAGTGCGCTTTTGCTGGCTGCGGGAGTTTTTCTTTTCGAGGAGCTTCCGCCTTTTCTGCTGCCTTATGGGTATGCCTTGCTGCTCCTTTCCGGTGTGCTTTTCCTTCTCTATGGTCATTTCCGCGGCCGCTTTTCCCTTGTCCTTTTGGGAGCGGCGCTTTCTCTTCTGACGATCGGCGCTTTCCGCATGGCACTCTCTGATGCCCTGTGGCAGGAGCAGTCGCACTGGGTGAGCCGAAGCGCAGGCACCTATGAAGGTATCGTCATGGAGGAGCCGCTGGTACAAAAAGGGGAGGAGGGCTATGCGAGATATGCGCTTGCGCTCGTTTCCATCCGATACGCCGATGGGACGCTCCAGTCGCTCTCGGGGACGTGCTACCTCTATGATCAGAAGGAGACCCGGCATTTCCATCCCGGTGACCGCCTTTATGCCGAAGGAGAAATGAGCCCGATCCGCCTGTATCAGAATCCGGGAAAGATCGATCTCACGGGACGCTATCGAAGCCGCCATCTCCTTGGAAGGCTGTATCTCAAGGAAGGCATGCATCCCGCCTTTGCCGGTGAGAGCGGTGCCTATCGCATAGAGAGGTTCTCTTCGGAGATGAAGCAGTCGCTGAAAGAGACATTTGCGCCTTACATGGATCCGGTGCGCCTTTCGATCCTGATGACACTCCTCTTCGGAGGAAATTATAATGATATTCCGGAAGAGGTCATGACGTCATTCTCCGCGACGGGCATCATCCACATTCTCTCCGTCTCGGGCTCGCATGTGGCGCTGCTCTTTGGCTTCCTGTACCTTTTGGGACGCTGGCTCTCACTGCCGCGACGCCTTGTGATCCTGCCGGCCATCCTGCTTGTGCTGTTTTACGCGGTGCTCTCAGGGCTTGTGCCGCCTGTCATCCGTGCGGCGGTCATGGGGATCCTCTCTGTCCTTGGGATCTTCCTTGACAGGGAGAGGGCGACGCTGAATCTTCTGGGGGCGGCGGTCTTTGGCATGCTGCTCTGGGATCCTTACTATGTGTACGATGTGAGCTTCCAGCTCTCGGTCGGCGCATCCGCGGGGATCCTCCTCTTTTACCGTCCGATCCTTTGCTGGATGAGCCCTTTCCAAAAGCTGCCGAAATGGGTGAAGGAAGGGATCGCGCTGTCTTCAGCGGCGCAGCTTCTCACGATACCGATCATGCTCTATGATTTCCATCGCTTTCCGGTGTATTTCATTTTTGCGAATCTTTTCGTCACGCCGTTTCTGGAATGGGTCATCATCGCAGGTCTTATTGCGGCGGCCGTCTCCCTTCTTTGCCGTCCGCTGATGGCAGGGCTTCTCTATGCGGCAGACTATGCGGTCTTATTATCCCTGCGTCTGAATCTTCTCCTCTCCTCGGCTAGGGGAGCGCAGCTTGTGACAGGCGGTCTTTCTTCTTTAGAAATAGCCTTTTACTATGCACTTCTTGCGGTGGTGTATTTCAGAAAGCGGCTTTCCGGTCGCTCTCGCATGGCTGCCGGAGGCATGCTGTCGCTTCTTTTTCTTGCCATAGCGACGATCCAGCTCTTGGCGCCTTCGACCCGCGTCATCTGCCCGGATCTTGGCGGTGATCGCGGAATCCTTCTTGTCAATGACGGGCGAAACATCTTATACTATAAGGCAAGCCGCATCTCCTCACACACCGCTGTCTGGGAGTGGAATTCCATTCTCGCCTATGAAGGGGTAGAGGAGGCAGATGTACTCATTCTGGATTTGGAGGATGTCGATAAGCCGCTCCCTCTCGTGATGGGGATACCTGTCAGGGAGATCTGGGTGACGGGCGGTGATCCGCGAAAATGGGCGACACAGCTTCTATCGGGGCAGACAGCGCGCGTGCGATGCCTGGGAAGGGCCGCACTTTCTTTAGATGAGCTGCACTTTATCACCAATGGCAGCAGCTGGCAGATGGTGATGGGGGAGAAGGACATCTTCCTTTCCGGACGAAGACCCATGCCAAAAGCGTCTCCTCATACCCTGTGGATCACCGGCAGCCATGGCTTTCAAGAATATACGGAAAAAGACGCGGAGACCATGGCGCCCGAGCTGGTCATCTACGGCGGGACCCGTCTCGTCCATGCCTATGAAGATATGGAGCTTTTCGACTTCAAAGACATCCCATCCGTGAACCTGTATCAGAAAGGGATGCAGGAGGTCGTGTACAAGAATGGGTGGAAGTTAGTGACTAGTGACTGGTATTGCGATTTGTCAGCTTCTGGACTGGGTGAGAAGTCAGACATCAGACATCAGACATCAGACGTCCCAGTCTCTTAGTCTTTCAGTCTATAAGTCTAATCCCTAATCCCTAATCCCTAATCCCTAGACACCAGCCCAAGTCACTCCCGATTCCTGTTTACATTTATACAAGGACGATCACTTATGCCTGCCAAAAAGTTAAATAAAAAGAACTGCTGCTTTCTCTATGGTGAAGATCTGGTATCCCTTGCCCTTCGTCGGGAGGGACTGCTCAAGGCCTATTTTGAGGGAGATCCGCCGGATCCCGTTCTGTTCGATGGAGAGGGAAGTCTGGAAGAGTATGAGAATGCCCTGGCAGGGCAGTCACTTTTTTCCAGTGCGACTGCGGTCGTGATACACAATCCCCCTTTCCTGAAGCGCATTTCGAAAGCAGAGAAAGAAGAAAAGGCGGCCCTCCACTTTGTGGAGAGGCTCGAAAGCCTGCCTCCTGATATTTTCTGCCTGATCCAGCTCGATGGAAAGCCGGACAAGCGAACGAAGATCGTGAAAGGGCTGCTGTCTGTCTGCTACAGTGAAGAGCTTTCGCTCCTTTTGCCGCGTGATGCGGCAGGCGCGATGATACGTCTCCTGTCAGCAGCGGGCAAACGTGTCGATTTCTCCGCACGGACGTATTTGGAGGATGTACTCTCCTCGTGGGATACGATTTCCCTTCCCCTTTTGCAGACGGAATGTGATAAGATGGTACTGATGTGCGGGGAAAAGTCCGTCGTGACGAAGGAGCTTTTGGAGCTTGCACTTCCCGACTACATGAATCAGGGGATCTTCAAATTCGTCGATGCTCTTCTGGACAAAAAGTCGCAGCTGGTCTTAGAGAGTGCGGACCGCGTCTTCACGGATATGACCACCACGATCAAAAATCTCGGACTTCTTTCTTCCAAATTCAGAAAGATCAAGATCTTGAAGGAAATGGAAAGGAATCACGTGCCGCCCACCCGTATCCAGCAGGCGCTGGGGGTGAGATCCTCCTGGCAGTGGCGGGCCGTGCAGGCCGAGGCAAGGAAGGTCACGGAAGAAGAGGCGGAGTGGTTTCTTCTGGAGATCATGAAGTTCCAGCTCGCTTCCCGCCAAGGCGCCTCGGAGCTCGAACTCAAAGATCTGCTCTTAAAGTATTGTTTGAGGAAATAAGTGACTGGTGATTGGCGGCTAGGGATAAGACTAAGCGACTGGGAGACATCAGACTCTCGTATCGTCATTTCGAGCGTCAGCGAGAAATCTTTGTCATTCGCGGCGAAGCTGGCACCTTCATTTCTCCTTCCTCATTCAAGCGGGGCTTTCATCCCTAATCAAAGGGCTAATCCTGAACCCATACACCTTACACTCCAATGTCATATACGAAACGAAGGGACTATCATTGAGTAAAAGACGATACCGCTGGAAGCGGATATTCGGACTGGTTTGCACACTGGCTGTTATCGGCATCGGAAGCGCGCCGTTTCTCTGGGTGAGTGACGGCAGGGTCATCCCCGGCGTCATCATCCATGGGACAAAGGCAGGCGGCTCGACGGAGGAAGAGCTCAAGGAGCTTTTTTCCGTGAAAAATGCGGATCTTTTGCACGGAAAATTGGTACTTACAAAGGAGGATGCTCACGAAGAGATCTCCTTCCGCTCGCTCTCTGTCTGCTATGACGAGAAGGCCATAGAGAAAGCCATGGCTCTTGGTCGGACAGGCGGGCTCTTCCAGCGCTGGTACGATCGCTGGCGGATCGTCCTCACTGGGCATAGTGCGGCCATCGATGCTTCTTTTGATGAGAAGCACCTCACCGAGGATATCGCCCAGCTGGCCACAAAGTATGCAAAGCCTCCTGTCAATGCGAAGCCCCGGTTTGGGAAAGACGGATCCGTTTCCTTCGATGAAGGCAGGCCTTCCATGAAAATCGACAAGGCGGCACTGGAAGAAGTAGCCGCGCTCCAACTCAAAAAGGGCGAAAGCGGAGAGGTGGAGATCCCGGCCACAGACATCCAGAAGCCGAATATGACAAAGGAGGCTGCCAAGGAAATCAATGCGGTCCTTGCCGAATACACGACCACCTTTTATCCCGGGGGCAACCGCAGCAGAAATATCGAGATCGCTGCAAACAGTATCAGCGGCAGGTACATCGCACCGGGAGTCTCTTTTTCCTATAACCAGGCGACAGGCTCTCGTTCCAGTGCGAATGGCTATCTCGAAGCCCCTGTCATTATCAATGGCAAGGTCGAGCCAGGGCCAGGCGGCGGTGTCTGTCAGGTGAGCACGACTCTCTTCAATGCCGTCATTCTGTCAGGGCTTGCCGTGACAGAGCGTACCTGCCACTATTCGCCGGCATCCTATGCACCGATCGGGCGTGATGCGACCGTCGCGGAAGGTTCTCTAGATTTCTGCTTCCTGAATCATTTGAAGCATGGCGTCTACATTTATGCGGTCTACGAACCGGGGGCTGTGACTGTACGTATCTTAGGAAATCAGGAAGACAAACCCTCTTTCGTAGAGATCGCAAGGAAGAGCGATGAAATCCTGCCTTTTAAGACTGTGATCCGTGTCGACCCTTCGCAGGAAGAGGATAAAAAGGTCGAGGAAGGCCACGAAGGACACAATGTCCTTGTCACGCAGTCTGTCAAGTGGGCTGACGGCCGCATTTTCCATGACAGCTTCTACTCTGACTATGAACCTGTCGACACCGTCATCACCTATAAGGTGAAACCGGATGATCCTCCCCAGCCATCCGAGCCGCCCTCCCCTGAGGCAGTGAAGAAGGGAGCATGAAGTGATGAGAAATGAGAAATGGTGGAGCGGCGCATCAAAATATAGAAGCGCCGCGGAGCGTAAATCATGGCAATGCCTGACGGTGGCATTTAGTGACTAGTCACTAGTCACCAGTCACTGGTCAATTGGGATTTCTAATCCCTAATCCCTAATTTCTAATGTCTCATCCTAAAAAGTCGAAATGCCACCACCTGTGTTATCTATACCTCGAAAGGAGATCCTATGGGAAAGTATCGTCTGAAGTCCCGACAGGCGGGATCCGTCATTACTTTGATGGAGATCGACACAGAGAGCCGCGCATGGTACATCAAGGCCGACCATAAAGAAGCCGCATTGAAGGCGCTCAAAGATATGGGGCCGGCTTTGGCATGCGTGGAAACGATCTATATCAATGGTGACGATGTGTCGAGTGTGGTTTTTGCGCCTGCACCCATGATGGATCCGGATATACCGCCGGTGGATTTCCCGCCGCCGGAAGAGCCCATGGAGAGCTACAGCCTTGCGCCGGATATCCCTGTCTTCCCGACCGCTGACGACATCGCCGCGGCGCAGGAAGCGGAAATGACGGTACCGGCAATGGCAGAAGAGACACCGATGCCGGGGATCTCCATGCCGAGCAGTCTGCCATCTCTTTCGAGTGTCTTGCCGAAGAGCGCTTTCATAGCGCCTTCGCCCGCTGCCAAAAAAGGTGGCGCAGTGAATGGCATATACCTTGGCAGGAAGCATATCACGGGAGAGGCCATCGAGATCCGCAGCGTGAATGAAGAGAAGGATGGTGTCATTTTTGTCGGCACGGTGATCTCTATCGAGGTCCGCGAGCTTCGCAGCAAAAAGAAGCTCCTTCTCATGAATCTGGCTGATGAAACGAATGGCATCCCGTGCAAGAAATTTTTCGACCGCCCCGAGGAGGCAGAAGCCGTCGAGTCTTTGAAGCCGGGGACGACGGTCAAGGTGCGCGGCAATGTGCGCCTTGACAAGTACTCCGGCGGGCTTGTGCTGGAGCTGTCTCAGATGGAAAAGGGAGAGACAGTCAAGATCGACCACGAGGACAATTACGAGACGCCGCGCGTCGAGCTTCATCTGCATACGAAAATGAGCCTCGATGGTCTTATCGACAATGAAGAGATCATCAAGACGGCAGCGAAGTGGCATCATCCGGCGGTCGCAATCACAGACCATGGCGTCATTCAGGCATTCCCGAAGATCCAGGATCTCGCAGACAAGTATCACCAGAAGGTCATCTATGGCATGGAGGGGTACATGATCGATGAGATCCCGGCCGATCCGGATGCCGACCGCCAGCAGTACGGTCATATCATCATCCTTGCGAAGAACATCACCGGCCTGCGCAACCTGTACCGCATGGTGACACTGTCGCACCTCAAATTTTACAGAAAACGTCCGCTCATCCCCAAGCCCATTCTGGAAGAGCTTCACGAAGGCTTGATCTACGGCTCCGCCTGCGTCATGGGAGAATTCTTCCGTGCGGTCCTTGCGGGGGAAAGCGATGAAGAACTCATCCAAAAAGCCAAGTTCTATGATTACCTCGAAGTCCAGCCGCTCGGCAACAATGAATTCCTCATCAATGACGACAAGTATGGCAAGATCAATACGAAGAAAGACCTAGAGGATCTGAACCGCAAGGTCATCGAGATCGCCGACAAGGCAGGGATGCCCTGCTGCGCGACATCCGACGCCCATTACATGTTTGCGGAAGACCAGAGAAATCGTGACATTCTCCTCTCGAACTGGGAGAAACCGGGGAAGATCGAGTCCCATCCGCCCGTTTACATCCGTACCACACAGGAAATGCTGGACGAATTCAGCTACCTTCCCAAAGAAAAGGCCATCGAGATCGTCGTCACGAATACAAGAAAGATCGCCGAGCAGTGCGAAGTCTTAAAGCCACTCGCCGAAGAGTGGAAATCCTACAACCCGAAAATCGCAGGTGCGGATGAGAAGCTGGTCAAGATGTGCTACGACAATGCGAAGGCCATCTACGGCGACCCGCTCCCAAAGGTCGTACAGGACCGCCTGACGCTCGAACTCACGCCGATCATCAATCACGGCTACGGCGTCCTTTACTACATCGCGCACAAGCTCGTCAAGCACTCGAATGACCGCGGCTACCTTGTCGGCTCGAGAGGCTCTGTTGGCTCCTCCTTCGTCGCGACGATGTCAGGCATCACAGAGGTGAATCCTCTCCCGCCGCACTACGTCTGCCCGAAGTGCCACTGGACACATTTCTTCGAAGATGGCTCTGTCGGCGGCGGTTTTGACCTGCCGGATAAGAAATGCCCGAAGTGCGGGAGCGACCTTTCAAAGAACGGGCATGACATCCCGTTCGCCGTTTTCCTCGGATTCGACGGAGACAAGGTACCGGATATCGACCTGAATTTCTCCTCGGGAGACGATCAGGGCGTCGCGCACAAATATACCGAAGAGCTTTTCGGCCGCGACAATGTTTTCCGTGCCGGCACCATCGCAGGCATTCAGGATAAAACAGCGTATGGCTTCGTCAAGAAATACGCGGAGAACCGCGGGTTGACATTCAATGATATTTTCATCGAAAAACTCTCCGCCGGTGTAGCCGGGGTGAAGCGCACGACCGGCCAGCATCCGGCAGGCATCATGGTCTGCCCGCGTGATATGGATATTCACAATTTCACGCCGCTCCAGTACGCCGCAAATAAAAAATACCTGAAGGATGAGAATGGCCGGCAGATCCCCGGGACCATCACCACACACTTCGATTACCACTCCATCTCCGGCCGTATGCTGAAGCTGGATATTCTGGGCCACGATGATCCGAAGGTCATCCGTATGCTGCAGGACATCACCGGTATCGACCCGCTGAAGATCCCCTTCGACGACCAGAAGACACTCTCCCTCTTCAGCTCGCCCGAGGCACTGGGCCTGACGCCGGATGAGCTTGCGAGCGCGATCGGAAATAAAGGCGTCACCGTCGGAGCCCTCGGCCTGCCGGAATACGGGACGCCCTTCGTCCGCGGCATGCTCGAAGACACGCGTCCGAAGAATTTCTCGGAGCTGGTCCGTATTTCCGGCTTCTCCCACGGCACTGACGTATGGCTCAACAATGCCCAGGACCTCATCAAGAACGGCGTCGTCAAACTGGAGGATGCGATCTCTACCCGAGACGACGTCATGAACTACCTTATCCAGCATGGCGTGAAGCCTCTGACATCCTTCAAAGTCATGGAAAATGTCCGTAAAGGCAAGGGCCTCGAAAAAGGCGGCTCGAATAACCGCGCCGAGCTTGACGCCGCGCACGTGCCGCAGTGGTTCATCGACTCTTGCCTCAAGATCGGCTACCTTTTCCCGAGAGCCCATGCCGTCGCCTATGTCATGATGGCCTTCCGCATCGCATGGTTCAAGGTCTATCAGCCGCTGGCCTATTATGCCGCCTATTTCACCATCCGTGCCGAAGGCTCCTTCAATGCACCCGTCATCCTGCGCGGCCTTGCGTCCATGAAGCAGGAGCTGGCCCGCATCGCAGCGCTCGACAAGCCGACAGCTGTGGAAAAAGGAAATGCGACCGTCATCGAAGTCGCGGCTGAAATGTACCTGCGCGGACTCTCCTTCCTGCCGATTGATTTGGAAAAATCTGACGCTTCGCAATTCCTCATGGTCGATGGGAAACTCCTGCCGCCATTCAACTGCATCCCTGCTCTGGGTGATGCCGTGGCTAAGGAAATCGTCCTTGCCAGACAGGATCATCCCTTCACCTCGAAGGAGGACCTCAAGAAGCGAGGCAAGGTCAGCCAGTCCATCATAGATACCTTAGACTCCATGGGCGTCCTCAAAGGATTGCCGGAAGAAGAACAGATGAGTCTCTTTGCATTTTAGTCTAGTCGCTGGCGCGACGGGTTCAGGGTTCAGGTTGACAGGTTCAAGGTTGCGGAGCGGCGCATAAAATAAGTAGGCGTCGTGAGTTTTAGATAAGTCGAGGCGTTGCAAAGCGACGCAAATAAAAATGCCAACCCCTTCCTCTGCGCGGGTTTTCCTCTTTTAGAGGAAGCGGATCGCGATAGTACTCCCTCCTTTCAGAGGAAGGAGGGAGAATTTGGAATGCGGGCATTGCCTCATATATACTCGTGGCGTTTTTGATTTTTATGCGCCGCACCAACCCTGTTGAACCCTCTGAACCTGTAGAACCCGCTGAACCTCTTTCGCACGCAGGCAACGCCCCGAGGGGCTAACCCTGAACACTATTTCCCTTAGCTAATACGATAAAGGAGAACACCCCATGTCCCAAGACTCTCTATTTCACGCCACCACCATTCTCGCGGTCAAGAAGGATGGACACACCGCCGTCGCCGGCGACGGACAGGTGACCATGGGCAATGCGGTCGTCATGAAGAATACCGCCCGCAAAGTGCGCCGCCTCTACCACGGCCGCGTCATTGCCGGATTTGCAGGCTCTGTCGCAGATGCCTTTGCGCTCTTCGATAAATTCGAGGCGCGCCTCTCCGACTGCAATGGCAATCTTGTCCGCGCAGCCGTCGAATTTGCCAAGGAGTGGCGACGCGACCGCGTGCTGCAGAAGCTCGAAGCCCTTCTCATCATGACTGATGGGGAGCACCTCTTCCTGGTTTCCGGGAACGGCGAAGTCATCGAGCCGGACGACGGCATCCTCGCCATCGGCAGCGGCGGAAACTACGCCCTTGCCGCCGCGCGCGCTCTGGTCTCCGCGACCGATCTCTCCGCCCGCGACATTGCGGAGAGATCCCTGCACATCGCCGCCGACATCTGCGTCTATACGAATCACAATGTCATCGTGGAGGAAATCTGATGAACGAAAATACAAACCTGACCCCGCGAAAAATCGTGGAATACTTGGACCAGTACATCATCGGGCAGAGCGATGCGAAGAGATCTGTAGCCGTCGCCCTCCGAAACCGCTGGCGTGCCAGCCGCCTCACGCCGGAAATGGCGAAAGAGGTGAGTCCGAAGAACATTCTCCTCATCGGGCCGACCGGTGTCGGCAAGACAGAGATCGCCCGCCGCATCGCGACCCTTACCCGCGCCCCCTTCGTCAAGGTCGAAGCGACCAAGTACACCGAAGTCGGCTACGTCGGCCGCGACGTCGAGTCCATGATCCGCGACCTTGCCGAAGAAGCCGTCCGCCTCGTGAAGAAAGAAGAGAGCAGCCGCCACGGCAAGGATGCGGACGAAGAAGCGATCCACCGCATCGCGGAAGCCATGTGGCCCTCCAAGAAAGCCGAGACACGAAGCCCCATGGACATCATCTTCGGCGAAGCGAAGAAAGAGACGCCGATGGATGAAGGCGAGAAAGAGCGAAGAAAGGACCTCGAGACGCGCATCCGAAACGGCGACCTTGACGACCGCGTGATCGAGATCGAAGTGGAAGAGAAAGGAAATCCGGGGAACACCGATAACGAACAGGCGAACCAGATTTCCATGATGCTCTCCTCCATGATGCCGAAGAAGATGAAAAAGAAGAAAGTCACCGTCCGCGACGCGAAGCGCATCCTCGCAGAAGCCGCTGCTGATGAAATGGTCGATATGGAAGTCGTCAAAGACAAAGCCATCCACTACGCCGAAGAACGCGGCATCATCTTCATCGATGAGATCGACAAGATCGCAGGCGGCCGTTCCTCCGGCGGCCCCGACGTTTCCCGAGAAGGCGTGCAGCGCGACATCCTCCCGATCGTCGAAGGCGCGACCGTCAAGACCAAGTACGGCCAGATGAAGACCGACCACATCCTCTTCATGGCCGCCGGTGCCTTCCACGTCTCCAAGCCCAGCGACCTCATCCCCGAGCTTCAGGGACGCTTCCCGATCCGCGTCGAGCTTTCAAGCCTCACCAAGGATGACCTCCGCAGCATCCTGACTGAGCCGCGGCAGGCCCTCATCCGCCAGTACACCGCGCTCCTCGAGACCGAAGGTGTCGACATCACCTTCACCGAAGACGCCCTCTCCGCCATCGCCGACATCGCCTCCCGCGTGAATACCGAGACAGAAGACATCGGCGCCCGCCGCCTCTATACGATCTTGGAGCGCGTCTTGGAAGACCTCTCCTTCGATGCGCCGGACCTCGAAGATAAGCACGTCACCATCGACGAGAGCTATGTGAGAAATAAGCTCGGCGACGTCACGGAGAATATAGATATTTCGAATTACATTCTGTAGCCCTTTGCGTACAGGATAAAACCGCCGGAAGGAGGATCCCTTGTGGATCACTTTCCGGCGGTTTTTTGATGGCGTTTTTTCGCTCGGTGGTGCAGTGTCTGATTTTTGTATGCTTTTGAGGAGAGAGGACGTATACGCTATGATAGTTGCGCTACATTCGTTTCATTGTCATGGCTGGCTGGGACTCAAGTCTGATTGTTGCAAGCACGATTGATAAAAATATCAAACCTTTGATATTTTTATCAGTTTTAATGGAAGATTATGAATTCAATAATAGCTAAAATCCCATAAAAATACTTGTCGATCAAGAAAATGTATGGTAACATGTTTGCATAAATAATAAATCTCCCTTTAGATTATAGGCAGAGGTGGAGAAATGAAAAGAAGCAAGCTGTTCATTACCGCTACCGGCATTAGTTTTGCTTTTTGCGTGACCTCCATCGCTTATGCAGATACGCCATTTCTTCGTCAGGAACAGTTGCAGGAGCAAAAGATCCAACATGCCATCAGTGCGAGCCGGAGCACGGCTCAGCTAACGAAGCCTATCGCCTTTGAACAAGCAGTAGAAGTAGATCCTTCGATTCAAGATCTTTCTTCTACTTCTTTTTTCGTGCGAGAGATCGTGGTAGATGACAATCTGGAAAAGTTCTCCTTTTTGGAAGATATGATGGCTTTTACGAGGTGGATGGGATGTAGCAGAGGAAACATCGGAAGAACGTGTTCCTGCCTTGATAAGATATTTATTGAAGGAGAACAAGTAAAATGATAAAATCACTTATTTCTCTTTTGATAAACGTTATAGATCCCCAGAAAGAAAAGTCTGTGCGTGGAAAAAGGGTGTGGGATTTAATTTTTAAGTTGAAGAAAAATAGCATTGTCCAAAATTTAGTTTCTTGGGGGATTTTCTTAGTCGTTCCATACGTTTTGTTTAATTTCATGGATGGTATAGGAATCAAAGAAACGGCAGCAGAACTTCAACCGCAAGTAGTCGCTATTCATGAATTAAACACGCAAGAATCCTTGGATAAACAGCTGGATGTTATTTGGCGTACGCCCCAAAGATATCATTTAATGAGACAATTTGCGAGTTATGCGGATAGGGAAACTATTTTAACGTACTATGGTATAGAGCTAGAAAAAAATGGGTGGAAAAGTGAAGGCATGAGTGAATTTTATGGGTATGAAAATGGCTATAAAGATAAGGTGCTCCTTTCGCAGACTTATACATGGGCTAAAGGTAAATATAAATTTGAAATTATTTTTGATTTGGAAGATTTGGGAACAAAAGAAAACTATACTGAAGACGGTAGATTAGAATATTATATTAATGTCAAACCAGTTAGCTAAAATGAGGTATAAATTCTATTTCCTGACTATGCCCAAATTGAACAAATCACCGAGGAAGACGGTCTGAAATACAAGGAACGCGGTCTCCTCTCGAGCAAGACCACAACGATCAAGAGCCGTGACGAAAGCAAGACCGTGACAGCCTCTACCCTTTTGGGAGATGCAGTGCAGATCACCGCAGGCGGGAATAGGCGGAAGTAGTATAGTTGGGGTAAGTATTTCAAAAGGAGTCGGCGCTGATGCACCTATTACTGTTGAACTAGTTACGGAGACAGCTGCTGGTACTAATGTTTCTTGGCGATATACTGAATATATCGGGAATATTCACGATTAAGGAGATGTATCATGAGAAGTATTACCAACAGGGAAAAAATGTTTTTTCTAATTCTTCTAGTTCTTTTATTGATTATTACATGCTTAGTAAGTGAAAAATATAGAGAGTCAGAAAATATTTATCATCTGTCTAATGCTGTTTCAGAAACTCAAATTTCTTCTATTCCGTACTTGCAATTTCAAAAAAGCAAATTTGTGCGTTCCAAATACTATGTCATGCGATATACATATGATGGGAAAGTAAATAGCAGAAATGAATTGGCTAATGAAATATTAAAACGAGTAAAAAAAGCTGGATATACAGTAACAGTTTCTAATTCGACAAAAGAACGATTTTATATTCTAGCAGAAAGCGAAAAATTTTTTTTTGAAATTAGTGTTTTTCCTGATTTGCTTAGTATATCAGTAAATCAAAAATAGCAATGAAAGATAAAATCAAATATCGCCGTCAAGGGCAAGGACGGCGTCCTCATGCTAATATGTATATGCGCGAAGCTAATGAGATAGATAAGGGGCTACTTCGAGAAGCAGTTTTGGATGAACATGGTGAAGAAAATATTAAGGATGTATATGAAGGAATTGGTAAGTTCTCAGAGTACGATATTATAAACGTTAATTGTCTGGAGTTCATCAAAACAATTCTTTCCGGAAAAAGTGAAAAGGTAAATGACTTTTACGATTTTAGCTTCTATTTATTCTTTCGAAAAGGATAACAAAAATCATGATTAAGTGTATATTGAGTTTATTGCTTGGGATTATTTCTTTTTTTATAGTGATAATTATTACGCTTATAGTTGATATATTTGCAGTTACCGTATTTGATTTGTTAAGAAAGCCCTTGTTTATTTGTGATTATCATATCCTTGGTTATTCTATTGATTCTATTTTTATTTTAATCGGCGCTATATTAGGAGAATTCTCTTTCGGAGGAGCTATCATGCATTATCTTAATAAAGAGAACACCTTATTGTTTATACCTGTTCAAATTGCAGGTGTTGGTTTGTCAAACATATGTTACACCGTGCTTGATGAAATCATGGAGTGTAT
>ENA-UOJH01000325-UOJH01000325.1-human-gut-metagenome-genome-assembly--contig:-C148-NODE-325-length-48091-cov-9.243089_pt1 | contig 48091 bp, 78 predicted proteins | sample MGYA00242345_ERZ723892 | MGnify/ENA metagenome assembly ERZ723892 | reverse complement strand
GACGGCGGCATTCTCGCCGGTGAACACCGGCACTCCCGGCCGCCGAAGGCGGCCAATGTCCACGCTCACTTTGAGCGTAAATCTCGCCTCCAGCGGCGCACCGCTGTATCGGCGGAACCGCTTGCCCTCTGCTGAGGGAAAAAGAGAGGTGTTCGCCGCCCTGCGGCGAAATATCTTGCACTGCGCAGCAGAATTTGATATGATGAAGATACCAGAAAGGGGGCGCATTATATGAAATGCCAGCACTGCGGTATCAACTTCGAGGACGGAGAACGGTTCTGCCCGATCTGCGGCGAGCGCGCCGGCAGCAAAGGCCGCCTCAGCGAGACGGGAAAACCCCTGTTTCCCCATAAAACTGTACGACCGAGAGTCGAAAAAAAGACCGAACGCGAAAGCGTCCGATCTGCGATAGACCCAGAGTATGAAAGCGTGCGCACGACCGCACAGCACAAAACGCATTCGCACGAAGCGCGTCCCATCGGCACGAAGGCCGTTCCTTCCGCCATGCCGAAAAAATCCGGCAGCGCTAAGGGCAGCCGCAAGGCGGGTGCGATCATCGCGGCGGCTGTTGTTCTGGTCAACTTTATCCCGACGATCATCAGCCTGATCGAGGACAGCACCGCGAATTTCCCGGAGCGGCTCCCGGATTTCGTTTACGATTTTACGGACGGCGACAGCAGCTATGATGATGATAATGCGGATACTTATATTGATCTGAGCATTCTGGTCGGGGAGCAGATCGAACTCCCGCTGAGTGACGGCGCGACGCTCGCGCTTTATTTTGAACCCGGCGAGGACGGCGCGTACACGCTCGGATATATCGCGCCGGACGGCTCGAAGCAGTATGTTGAGCAGGGCTATACCAGCTGCTCGGAGGAAAGCGACAGCTGGTATGACGAGGAGAGATTCCCGACCGAGGATTACGAGTTTTATCTGACATGGATGACGAAAAACGAGGAAGCGGCATCGAATACTACGGTTCCGCCCTGGTATGATGCGCGCGGCGAGAGCGACATCTGGCTGTGCATCTACCGCAGCCGTACCGACGGCAGCATCATCCTGCAGGATATGGATCAGCTCGGCCTGTTTGGCGATACGGACATCTATGAATTGAATCCAACAGCTCTGATCTGAACAAAGGAAGAAGGCACGCCTGTGGCGTGCCTTCTGCGCACGCCCTGCGTGCGCAATCTCCTGCCGCATTTTGCCTTCGGCAAAACAGGCAGGACAGGCGCTCCGCAGAGCGCCGCGTAAAAAATCTCCGTAAAAGTCCAGCTTTGCCGGACTTTTACTCCACTGCCTCGGGACTCGTGTCCCGAGCCGCCCCTGCCGTGCAGGGGCGAGGGGGTTATCGCCCCCGGTTTCTTCGGAACCGGGGGCGTATCTAAGGGGGACAGAGTCCCCCTTAGAACGCATCTCCGCGGCGGAGCTGCGTCAGATACCGGTAAACGCTCGCTTGCGAGCAGTGCAGCACCTCGGTCACCTCGCGTACTGCGCCCTTCAGACGGAAATAGCCGTGCTTTTCCAGCTCGGAGATGATGTGCAGCCGCTCCTCGGATGTCAGTGCGTCCGCCGTGGTATTCGCCTCGAGCAGCATGCGGCGCACGGCCTCGGCGGCGGTCAGCTCGCCGTCCAGCGCGGCGGATGCCTGCCCGCTGTCCGACGGCCGGTTGAGACCGGCAATTTCGAGTCCCTCGATCTCCTGCCAGAAATGGTCCGGATGACACAGATGCAGCACTTCATCGACCAGATCGCGGTAGCGGTTGTCGTCGAAGCGCACGCTCAGCAGACCCTCCGGCTCGTCGTCTCCGTCGGCAAGGATGACCGCCGAGGAGCGCAGCAGGCGTCCGTCTGCGGTCACGCTGTGGCTGTTGACCAGCGGCTCGCGGTCGCCCTGACGGAAACGCTCGAGCATGGAAAGTCCTGCCGCGGCAAGCGGCGTGCCGAGCGGACGGCCGCTGTTCAGTCCGCCGGCGATGAAGATCAGCGGACAGCCTTCGGCCCTGAGGTCGAACAGCGACAGCTCATAATCCTGACCGAGCATCTGCCCGAAGAACTCGATCAGTCTGTCGTATTTTTGCAGCAGTGGATGACGCATCCGGGGACTCCTCGCTTTCAGAAATGTAGACTGGTAATATTATACTTCAAAATACAGATGCTTGTCAAAACGCGGAAACGGTACGGCTGCGTGCGTATAAATGCACAAAACTGCATAAAAAATACAGAGAAACAGGGAAAAACGACGAAAAAACTGGAAAATTTGAAACGAGGAAAAATATGCCGAAAGTCAAAGGGGAAATCAATCTTTTCCTTGACTTGTCGCACAAAAAATACGGGAAAAATGAAAAATGCACAGGAAATTCAAGAGGAAGCAAGGAGAAATTCATGGGAAATAACGTGAATTCGGCAGGAAAAATCCTGCTGATCGCAACGGGCGGCACGATCGCCTGCCGCGAGACCGGGCACGGTCTGACGCCCGTGCTCGACGGAGAGGGGCTGCTGCGCGAGCTGCCGGAGCTTTCCGGGGTGTGCGGGGTCGAGGTGCTCGACCTGATGCAGCGCGACTCGACCGACATCACAGCGGACGACCGGATGCAGATGGCGCGGGCAGTCTGGGAAAATCGCGGAGCGTATGACGGCTTCGTCATCGCGCACGGCACGGACACGCTCGCGTGCACGGCGGCGCTGCTGCATCATCTCCTGCCGCATATCGACCGGCCGGTCGTCGTGACCGGCTCGATGCTGCCGATGGGCGCGGAGGGCTCGGACGCGCCGGGAAATCTGCTCGATGCGCTGCGCGTGGCGGCGGATGGACGGCGCGGCGTGTATGCCGTGCTGCGCGGCAGCATCCTGCGCGGCACGAACGTCCTCAAGGTGCATTCGACTGCGCTCGATGCGTTCGTTTCGGCCAATGAGCCGCCGGCAGGCCGTGTTGCGGACGGAAGCGTGATCTGGGACGCGCCCGCGCCCGCAGAAGGAACGCCGCGCCTCGTGCAGCGGCTCGAGCCGCATGTGTTCGTGCTGCGGCTCACGCCCGACCTTCCGCCGTCGTTCTTCTCGGTCCTGCACGGCTTTCCGAGCGTCATCATCGAGACGTTCGGCGGCGGCGGCATCCCGGCGCACATGGAACAGGCCGTGCGTGCACTGATAGCGGACGGCACGCGCGTTTTCCTTACGACACAGTGCGTCGAGGGCGGCGTCCATCTGCATAAATATGAGGTCGGCCGCCGGGCGGAAGCCATGGGCGCGGTGTCGCTCGGCATGCGGACGGTCGAGGACGCGCTCGCCGCGATCATGTGTGGAGAACTGTAAAAAGCAAGGCGGCGGCAGATGAAAATTCAATGCTTTTGCATGGCAAAGTACAAAATTGTTTGCACGAACGGGAAAAAGGTCTTGCGTTCATGCAGGGTCAACAACCGCCAAAAGCCCATCATATCGCATTTTTGGCAGAATATATCCGGCAAATGTCAATAGGAAAGTGTAACAAAACGAAAAAATATTTTTAGACGGTCTGCAAATAGCCCTCAAACAGCTGTCCGGCAGAGGCCCAGCCCAGCAGTTGGCGGGGGTATCTGTTCAGCCAGCTTTCCACCGCCTCCACGTCTTTTTGGGTGACCTTATCAAAGTTTGTTCCCTTGGGGAACTTCCGCCGGATCATCTGGTTTTGTTTTTCGTTGCTTCCTCGCTCACTACTGCAGTATGGGTGACAGTAATATGTCCGGGTGCGCTTGCTCTCACAGCGTTTATATACGGACCGTTCGATCCCGATATAGTCCGCAAACTCGCTTCCGTTGTCCATGGTAATAGATTGGAATACCTGCGGGAAGCGGGTGCCCCATTTCCGTTCCATGGTGTCCAGCGCACGGACGACGCTGGCCGCGGATTTATCGCGGATCAGGCGGATCACCTCCATGCGGGTGACGCGCTCGGTCAGCACCAGGAGGCACTTATGCCCGCCCCTGCAGGAAACCACCAGATCCATTTCCCAGTGGCCGAACTCCTGGCGCCCGTCGATCTCCGGCGGGCGCTTTTCTATGCTCTCACCCTTGGGCTGCTGTTTCGCCCGCTGGACGTGCTTGGTTTTCTTCTTCCGCCGGGAACCCTTGAACGGCAGCGCCTTATTGGTCAGGCGGAGAAAAACTCCCTTGTCAATATAGGCATAAAGGGTTTGGCGGCAGATCCGCGTTTCAAAGCTGCCGTACTTTTCCGGGTGGTTCTCAATCTCATGCAGGGCTGCCTCCGGGCTGTAATTGTCGTCAGCAATCAGCGCCTCCAGGGTTTCGGCGTACCGGCGATCACTTCCAATTTTCAGGGGGCCGCCCTTGGCCGCCATGTTGGCCCGGTAGCGGGCTTGTGACCGCTCCGGTATGTACTCGGTCACTTCGATATAATCCGCGTTCATGTAGGTGTATGTCCCGCGTTTGATCTCGCGGCAGACGGTGGCGGCGCTGACGTGCAGGGCCGCGCCGATCTCGCGCATGGTGGCGCCCTCTTTTCTCATTCTGGCGATCTTGTTCCGGTCAAACTCCGTCAGGTGCTTATATCCTTTCATGCCCGTGCCCTCACTTTCAAAAAAATATGGACGGCGCGGTGCATACAGCACTCCACGCCGTCCTATTCTTTGCCCAGCAGCCAGTCCACGGAAACCTCCAGAACGTCCGCGATCACCACCACCTCAAAGTCAGCCACAAACCTGCCGCCGTTTTCGATCCTGCTTATCACGTCCCGCTCCACAATGACACCAGCCAGTTGCAGACGCCGGCAGAGATCAGACTGTGACAGCCGCGCCCGCAGGCGGGCCTCCCGGATCCGGTCACCGCATATATTTCTTTTCCCGTGGAAATCATACGCTTTCATGGGCAGCCCTCCAGGCGCGTGGTAATGTTCAGCAGTTTTCTTGATATTAACACATAGGTTTCCACGAACCCGTGTTAATAATCAGCACCGAAAAATATTGAACACTCTGGAGGGCAAACGCTGAAACGCCCCCGGCGCTGTGTGCGTCGGGGGCTTATGCTTTTTATTCTCCCAGGATCTCCGCCGCCAGGCTGTCCATAGCCTTTTCCATGAACTCGTTAAGGCTGAACCCAGCAGCTTCCGCCGCTTTCTGGTATCTCTCTTTTTTCCCTTTCTTCACAAACGGGTAAAGACGCTCATAATTCGCGGCGTTATACTTGTTCTTTGCCTTGGTCGCCGCCGTCCCTGTTTTCTTTTCCATGGGATCGCCTCCTTTTTCTGTATTGTATCAGATTATTTCAACTTACGCAAGTATATAATAATAATCAGAAAGGGGGTGGTTGATATGGCAAAGAAAAAACGCCGTCGGCGTAGACCGACGGCGCAGGCCAGAAAACAGTTAGCAGCTGACATTCTGGCAGGCACAATCTCCGGCCTTATCGTTCTGGCGGTTCAAAAACTGCTGAACTGGTAAAGGCCAGGGGTGCGGAGGCCCGAACCTCCGCACCCCAAATATAAAAGAAATCCATCAAAATGTCAATAGGGAGGGTTTACCATGAAATACTTGATCCTGCTGGCCGTGTTTGTGGCGGTTTTTGTCCCGCTCCGACGGCTGTTCCGTAAACTATTCAACGGGAGGAAATGAGAATGGAAAAGCAAGCGAAAGTTTCCCCGGCGGTTACGCTGGAGGCGGTCACGGTCCCGCTGGCTGACGGGCGGCGCGGTGTGGTGTTAGTCCTCACCGATGAATACAGCAGAAAAACAGTCATGCGGGCCATGCCTGCCAGCAGGTGACCCGCAGAAGAACCCCGACGCCAGGGCGGCGCCGGGGTTCCTTTTTTATTCTGCTGCGGTGGCCTCTGCCGCGTCCGCCGGTTCCTCCAATGCGGGCGGCGTGGTTCCGCCGGTCTGCTCCGGCGTCCCGCTCGTTTTGCTCAAAACCAGCTTGGACAGCTTGGAAAAAACGTCTTTCGCATACAGCACATAGGCCGTCACCATGGCCAGGTTGGCGGCTGTTGCCACGTTGACCGTTTCGCCGTCAATGTCGATTGCCACAATATCGGGGTTCAGGCGTCCCGCTACATAGAAAGCGACGAAACAGGCGGCAATAATGATCCCCTTAATGACGCCGTTCCGGCATTTGATACGGTCGAAAGTCCCGTCAAAAAGGGCGTTCAGGCTGCCCAGCACGACGTTGACAGCCACCAAAAGAACCAGGCCAATGGCCAGGCGGATAATAGTCTGTTCCATTTTTACCTCTCATTCCTGCCCAGTGCTGTCCTGGCCATTTTCGTGGCACCGCGGAAATGGGCAGCTTTCGCATTGGCTCCGATCACAGGGGATCGAACCGTCCCAGCGTACCAGGGCCACCAGCCAGGTGACCACAGCGGCCAGGGAAAGCGCCCAGGCCAGCGCCTTGATAATAACCATTCCAGCACCTCCGGCAAAATTATTTGTTGATGGTGATAACCTGGCCCACATGGATCAGGTTCGGATTTTTGATCCCGTTGTCTGCTGCCAGCTTGGCCACGGTGGTGCCGTACTTCGCGGCGATACGGGAAAGGGTGTCCCCGGCCACAACGGTGTACTTGACGGCTCCGCCGGGCAGGCGGAGGACCTGGCCCACACGGATCAGGTTCGGGTTTTTAATGCCGTTGATCTCCACCAGTTTGGCCACGGTGGTGCCGTACTTCGCGGCGATACGGGAAAGGGTGTCGCCGCTCTTTACGGTGTATGTACCCGCCGCCTGGGTCGTCGGTTTCGTTGGCTTGTCCGCCGTCCCGCCGGACGTACCGCCCAGTTTCCGGGCGATCATGTCAAAGTCCGGGGTAATGAAACCGCGGATATACCGCCCGTTCACTTTCATGGTGCGCTTGCCCACCTTGCCGCCGTTCATGTTTCCCTCTGTGACCACAAAGGTGCCGCCGCCCACCTTGGTGACAATGCCAATGTGATCCGGTGCGCCGGTGTTGTCGGTGGTGGCGTAGTTGGCCCCGTCCTGCCAGTCGTACACGCAGGCGTCGCCCACCTTGGGGGTGTATGCGTCGTTCTCCGTCCAGATCCCTTTTTTCTTGGCGATCTCGACGTACTTTCCCACGCCGCACTCCGTCCCGGTGTACTCCGCGATCCCTGCCTTGATGTACGCCGCGGAGGTCGTGGTGGCACAATGGGCGTCACCCACCTGTACGCGGTAACCTCTTGCCAGCGGCTTGTGGTTGTTGTAGATGTTCAGGATCTCCAGGTGCTTGGCGCTGCCTCTGGTTGCTCCGTCCCATGCGTTGATAATGTCCGCCACCTTTCGGCGCAGTTCGTTTCCGGTCATGTTTGTTTATACCTCCTCACAGGCCCGCGTCCGGTGGTTCGCCGGTGCCCGCGGGCGGTTCCTCCGGGGGCGGCTGGGTGCCGCTCCCGCTCGTTCCGACGGCCTCCGCCGCCTTGTCCTTGTTGGTCTTGATCCAGCCCATGACGCCGTTTTCCAGGCCGCACACGCCGAACACGCAGCCGGTCAGCGTGGCAGGCTCGGATCCGGTGTGCCAGAAAACCACCAGATCGGCCACCGTGTACGCCACCAGGAAAACCGCTTCCAGAACCAGGATCCTGTCCATGGTGCCCATTTTCTTTTTAGGCGGCTTCCGTTCCTGCCGCAGCGTCCGCAGACGCTTCCGCAGGTGCTTATACGCCAGCCGGGCCACGAAATAACCCAGGAGGGCACCGGCAGCCCACGCCGCCGCGGCCACAATAAAGATTTTCACGGCTTCCTCCCATTACAAAAAATCGTCCGTTTCCACGCACTTGCGGTAAACGTCCAGGATCCGCTCCGTGGTCACTTTGGTTTTGTTGTTCTTGAAATCCTTGTGATCCTTGCAATAGATTTCGTAGGCGTCAATATCGGCCAGGATCTGCTCAAAATGTTCCTGACTGTGCCGGGTGCCGTGTTTTACTTCGTCCCCGAACCGTAGGATCCGGTAACGGCAGTTTATGGCCTCCTGCTCTCCGTCCGCTTTCCTCATGGCCTGCACCTCGGTTTCCAGCCTGTCCACCTTGGCGATCACTTCGCTGTTGATCTTCCGCCCCAGCCAGGCCAGGAACTTGGAAACGGGGTTGATCTTCACCGGGGTAATTTCGATAAACACGGACACCAGCGCCACCACGGTGACGCCGCCAGTCAGCGCCTGGCCTACGCTCACGGTGGACAGCGTTTCAATTAGTTTTTGCACGGATCCACCTCCCCCATGGCGGTATCGTAGTCCCGCCGAACCGCCGCCATTTCCTCCTCATACCGGAGGGCGTCGCGCTGGCCCAGCTGCGCCACCATGGCCTTGGTGATTTCGTTCTGGCGGTCAATGATCTGGCAGAGGTCCGCCACCAGCTTCATATAATCCATGGCAGCGTCACCTCCTCGCGCCGATCAGCCCGGCGACGTGTTCCAGGTCTGCCATGTCCGCCTCAAAAAAGGCATGGCCCCACAGCCAGAAATCCGCATGATCCGGGTGGCGTAATTTCTGCGCCTCCGGGTCGCTCCACAGGAGATCCCAGCGCATTTGATGGCCGGCGTCTTTCCGCTCCAGCTTGGCCGTGATGGCGCCGATCAGGGCGCCGCGGGCTTTCCCGTTTCCGTCGTCATTTCGTGCAAAATAGCGGTGTGCGCTCTCGCTGGTGACCGCGCACAATGGGCGGCCATTATGTACCAGAAACCCGTCCACAGCGTCCACAGGCGTACCATACCGGAGGTTTACGGGGCCGTTGATACTCACAAACCGCGCTCTTTTTCTTACGATGTAGGCAGCGCCCACGGCTTACACCTCCGTCCACCCGTACACGCCAGGCTCCCACACGTTGCTGTCCACAGTGCTGGTCCAATGCTTGCCATTGTGCGACACCTTGGCGTCCTTGCTGTATGCGTCATGTGCGCCAACCGGCTGGGACCATTCCGGCCATTCCTCCGCCGGATCGGAAATCGGCGTCCAAAGGCTTGCGGTTTTGTCCGGCGTCCAGTCCGCTTGTGACGTATGGGCCTGAACGCATTTATACAGCTTCCCGTCCGTATATCTGCGGATCTGGCCCACGGTATAGGCCACCGGCACCGCCCACGGCGCGAAAAGGTCCGCGTGTTCCGCCGCCGTTGTGGCGTCCACGCTTCCGGCCTCCGCCATTGTGACGAACACGATCCCCGTAGCGTCTGCCGCCTTGGCGATCTCCACTCCCGCGTCCGTTTCTTCCAGCATGACCGTGATTTCTGCCCCCGCCATGTCAGGGCGTCCCAGGAGGTGGTAAACGGTGCCGTTGTGCGCGATCCCCGTGGCCTCCGCCTCCGGGCACAGCACGAAACAGCCGTTTTCCGCCTGCTTGATGTAGTTGGGGGCCTCGGTCATGGCCACGGTCGCCCCGTCTTTTGTGATCTTGAACATGGTTTACACCTCCGTTTTGAAAATCGCATAAAATAGCCGCCGCAGTTTCAGCACCCTGCCGTGATCGTTGAAGTTCTCATAGTATGAAATCGGTGTTTGCAGCCATTGGGCCACCTGCTCCACCGTCATTTCACCGCTGGCCACACGCGCCTGGAAAAGCCGCAGTTTCCGCCGCGCCCGCTTCATGCCGTCCCGGCAGCCGTGGATCTTCACGGCGCCGGTGTTCGTCACCTGAAACTTTGCTTTGCAGAACCGGAACGGTCTGGAGAACGGAACCACCTTTGACTTTCCGGCGTTGACCTGCAGGCCCATGGCCTCCGCATGGCCGATCACGTCCGCCGCGGTCACCTCCGCCGCCTGCTTCGACGGCAGAATGGTGTAATAGTCGTCCATGTAATGGGCAGCGCCATGGATCGAAAGCTGGGCTTTGATCCGGTTGTCCAGGGAGGACGGCAGCGCCACCATTTCCTGCTGGCTTGGCTCCACGCCCAGCGGCATACCCACGCCGCCCGGCACAGCTGCCACCACCAGATCGGCCAACTGCCGCAGGTCCGGGTTTAGGATCATGCCCCGGTGCCGCTCATACAGCAGCGCGTGGGGCGCGTCCGGGAAAAAGTGGTGAAAATCCATCAGGAACAGGGCACCCTCCAGGCCATGCTTGCGGTAATGGTCCCGCAGGTGCTTGGCCAGGCGTCTGTAATGGAAATGCAGGCCGCCGCCTTTCTGGCTGGCTTTGTTGTCGTAGATCATACTGGGCACATACAGCGGCACCAGCACCTTTTTGGTCAGAACCTTATAAACCTGCCGATCCTCAATGTGCGGCGCGTCTATTGGTCGAACCTTGCCCCGTTCTTTCAGGGTGAAATGGGCGGTTTTGCCCGGCTTCCATGTTCCATTCAGGATCTTGCGTCGGCGCTTGGCGGTGCCGGAAAACAGGTGCATTTCAAACCGCTGTGTGCTGGCTTTCCACCTCACGCCGTTGCAGCATTTCCGGCCATAGAAAAACATGGCGCGGTAACTGAAAACTTCCTCAATCGGCCCCATGGCGTCGCTGCGGGCCTTTCGCTTTGCCTGCCGCCTTGTCTGGCGGCGTCTGTAACGCGCCTCGCGGCGCTGTTCGCTTGTCATAGAAAAGTATTCGCCCTCCGTACAGTTGTGGTGTTGGTGTGCGTCTAAACTGCTTCGATCCAGCGCATGAAACGGGGTTAGCACAATACCCCCGCCATGCAAGCAGCGTCCGCGCGGGATCATCAGCGGGCAGTTTCAGGCTTTCGCCAGGGAAGTATCTTTCCTTTTACATGGGTCCGGTTCACGTTCGTTACTGCATTTGACCCAGTTATGCAAAATCAGGGGGCCAGCGCCCAGGAATTGTTGGCGTTGTTATTGTTGGCGCTGCCGTCGGTGTTGACAAGGCAGAAATTGTTGTTGTTGCTCGAATTGACGGAACGGCACCACACATTGGCCGCCGTCAGAGGGGAAAGCCGCCCTGCCTCCCGGCGCGTTTTCAAAGATACACCCATAAAAATGACTTATTTCCGCTTCCTGTCGCTCTCCAGGATATTCCGCAGCAGGGTGTCCTCCCGGTCTATCAGTTCGCCCAGGCTCTGCGCCATGCGGTCCAGCTTGTCCATGGCCTCCTTGGGTGGGACCGTCTTTCCGCTGGGTGCCGTAAAGCAGCCCTGCGGGTTCTGGTACATAACCAGATAGGCGTGGGTCAGGCGCACGTCCAGCGCAGAGAGGGAGGCCAGCGCCTCCAGCAAATGCGCCTTGCGCTGGGCTTTGCGCTGTTCGTCCGACGGGTATATTTTGTTGGCCTTTTCGGTGTGGTCCATGACCTCACCGGCCAGCTGCGCGGTGCCCTCTGCAATCAGCCGGGAATAACGGGCGGAAAGCCGCGTCAAAAAGCCCACCGTTTCCACATAAATCTGGTTTGCGGTGTTCACATACTCCGCTTTGCTCACGGTCCGCTTTTCTTTCAGAACTGACATTCTTTCACCTCACGGGTTTTCTTTCTCTGTCCGGGTTTCCCGCCCACTTCCGTGGGCGGGATTTTGCCGGATATGCTGCGGCGATTAGACAAAAAAGCAGGGGGCCAGCGCCCAGGAATAGTAGGCGCTGCCAATGTCGGCGCCGCCGTCGGTGTAGACACGGCAGAAACGGTAGTTGGTGCTCGAACCGGCGGAACGGCACCACACATTGGCCGCCGTGCCGGTGGCGTTGTGCCTATAATGTACCTTGCTGTTTCCGGCCCGGTAATAGTCATATTGGGCCTGGTAATTCTTCTCCGCGCTGTTGGCGTAGGACCTGGCCCCGTGGTATTCAAACTCCGAAAGCAGCGGCAGCAGATCCGTGGTGCTGGTGACATAGCTGGCGGTGTCACTTCCGCCGCCGGTGTTGTCGCTGTACTTGGTGGCCGGCTTCATAACCGCCCGGAGATCCGCCGGCAGGGCTGCCAGCAGGGTGTTGGCCGTGGGGCTGGTTGCGCTGGCGCTGTTGCTGCCCAGCACAGTCTTTCTCATGTGGCTGTTATTCCACCCGCCGCTGTTCGTGTTCGACGTGTTCATGGTAAAGGCGCCGGTGGTGCTGGTGTAGTTGCTGTAATTGCCGTCCACCAAGCCCACCAGGGTGCCGTTGATCTTGCCGATCTGAAAATGGATCCGGTTGCTGCCCTCGCGGCTGGCGTTGTGGTTGAAACCCAGGATAAACACGGAAATAGCCAGATTTGAGATCGTCGTGGCGCCCACCTTGCCGTTGATCGTGATCCCCTTGGCGTCGCCCACGCTCCAGTAATTGGACCCCTTTCCGGCGTCGGACACGGCGCGGATCGTTGCCCAGCTGTTGGAGGCCAGCGTGTTGGAAATGCTGGTGACCGTTACCGGGGTGGTGGTCGTCTTGGTCACGCCGCCCTCGGAATAGCTGACAGTGACCGCCGTGGTGTTGGCTGCCATGGTGGTGGGGCTGCAGGTGTAGCCGGTGACGGTCTTTTTACTGCCGTCCGCCATGGTAGCGGTGACCACCATTCCCGCGCTGTTGAACGTTTCGCCGGTGAAATAGGAGGTTTTCGTGGGTGCGTGGGTCACCGCAATACTGGAAAGGTAGTTGCTCACGGTAATGGCCTGGGTGCAGGTCTTACTCACGCCGCCCTCTGCGTAGGTAATCGTGATCGTGGTGTTGGACAGTCCCAGGGCGCCGGTGGGTGAATAGGTCCAGCCGGTCACCACGCGGGTGGCGTTGTCCGAATATTTGGCGGTAATCACCATTCCGGCGCTGCTGAACTTCTCCCCGTACTTGTAGGCGGTTTTCGTGGGTGCCGTCGTCACGGAAATGCTGGACAAGGTGCGGATCGTGATTGCCTGGGTGCAGGTCTTTGTGACGCCGTTTTCCGTGTAGGAGATCGTCACCGCCGTGTCCGTCTTGGAAAGGGCGCCGCTGGGGGTGTACGTCCAGCCCGTCACGGTCTTTTTGGTGCCGTTGGACATGGTGGCCTCAATCACCATTCCGGTGGCGTCGAAACTCTCACCGATGTAATACGCGGTTTTGTTGGGTGCGGTTTTCACGGAAATGCTGGACATTTCCAGGACCGTGACCGCCTGGGTGGTCGTGACCGTCACGCCCGCCCGCTGGTATTTGATCGTCACCGCCGTGGTGCTGGCTGCCATAACGGTGGGGCTGAACGTGCAGCCGTCCGTTACGTCCTCCGTGGTGCCGTCGGCATAGGTGGCGGTGACCACCAGGCCGGTGGGGTCGAATGTTTCCCCCACGTTGTAGGCGGTTTTCGTGGGTGCGTGGGTAACTGCCACGCTGGAGGTAATCACCAGATCCACGTTGTACTGCATGGCGCCGGTGACCTCCACCACGGCGCTGGCCGTGTGGCCGTTCAGGGTGGCGGTTACCTCCCAGGTGCCGGTGTTCTCCGGCAGGGAGAACTTGGTGGAACCCACGCCGTTCAGGGTGGTTTCTCCGTCCGTGCAAACCACCGCCGCGCCGGCGCAGGTCGTCACGTTGATACTGGCAGACTGGACGCCCAGGGCCTCCTTTAGCTTTTTCAGCGTGACCTTACGGTTTTGCCCGTCAGCACCGGAGAAAAACGGAACCGTGTCCGTCAGGGCCATGGCGTTGCTTTCCGTCAGCACCTGGGTGGGCTGCTGGTAGTCCACGCCCGGCGTGGCCTTGGTCACGGTGGGGTTTCCCTTTGCGTCCTGGCCGCCTTTCAAAATGCCCTTGGCGGTGATCGTGTCCTGTTTCTTTTCCAGTTCTTTGTTGATCTTCTCAAACAGGGCATTATGGGCGTTCGCGTCCTTGTCGTGCGCCTCCAGGTCCGCCTCCGACACCAGCACCTGCGAACTGGACAGGGTGCAGGACACCGTGGAGGCGTCGCCCACGATAATGGGCACGGTAATGTTTTTTTCCACCGTTTCCACCGACGCCACGGGGATAAAGTCCGCCGTGTCATAGGCGTTTTGGTAGCAGTAAAGAATGTCGTGGCTGCGGTCATTGGGGTAATCGGGATCCGCCGCAAACACGCCGATCTCGCGCCAGTAAAAACCCTCCTCCAGTTCTGCGTTGGAGAAATGGCCGGACACGTCGGCGTACTGCTCCGCGTTGTTCTTCACCGCGGCGTCAATAGTCACCACGGCGCTGACAAGGGCCGTCATAGCGGAGATCGGGCCGCTGATTGTGCCGTTACCCAGCTGAATGGTTGTGAATTTGATCCCCTCACCGGCCATATTCCTGTAATACAGGTTTTTGCCGGCGTCTGTCAGTTTCGGGGCCTGAAACATGGCTGATAACCTCCTGTTACATAGTCGCCCTTTGCAGGGTGATAAAATCGCCCGTGTGGATCCAATGGCCCACGAATACCTCCGCCGGAGGTGTGGACAGATCCAACACGATTTCGTCCAGCCAGGCAGAAAGGCGCTTTACGGTGCCCAGCACCCGCTTGAACTCCTCCACGTCGTCCGACGTAATGGCCGGGTTCGTGGTGTATGCCTTAAAGTGATATGGTTTCCCGCCGTATTCCCACCACTCGCTGATATGACCGGCCTGGAAAATGGTTTCAATAATCCGGTTCACCGCTGCCGGGGTGCCCATCTGCGCGTAAAACAGCAGGCTTTCCGCGATCAGGGTTCGCTTGACCTTAATGGAAAAGTTTTCGTCATAGGACGGGGTACGCAGTTCCACGGCCAGCAGATCCAGCACCTTTTCCGGCACAGCATAGATCGCCGCATAGGTGCGGGCGCCGTCGGCATAGGCCAGCAGCTTCTCCACCTGCCTGCCCACGGCGTAGGCAAGCGCCTGGATCTCCGGCTGCTCTGCCAGGTTCTCCGGCATAATGTCCGTGAAGCGGCTGCCGGAAAGTTTAATCATCTTCCAGCCCTCCATACGTCACGGTGGCCGATCCGGTCAATGCTGCCACCTTGGTGGCGGCCACCGCCGCGAACGTCGGCGCGGTCACGGTGACACGCTTGGCGCCTGCCTCCATGACCATGGCGGCCAGCTGCGACGGGTTCACGTCGCGGCCTATGGTGCGCTGCCAGGTTTTATATTCCTCCACGGCCTGGGCCACCGCCGCCTGGATTGCCACCGCTCTGGCGCTGTCGCTGCGGTTGATGTAATACGTCAGGTTAATGCTGTATGTGACCTCCTCCGGGGCTTTCACGGTTAGCTTGTCCGTCATGGGGCGGATCGTCTTGCCGGAGAGGTACGCCTGCAGGCCGGAGATCATGGCCGCGCCCGGCTTGGAACCGTCGGCCATGATGAAAACAATATCCACCTGGCCCGCTTCGTGGTCGCTGGTGGCCACCACGTCACCAATGGCGGCGTTGTACTTCTTGGCGTGGTACAGGTATCCGTCCTCCGGGCCTGCCGTAGAATAGGCGCCAGGGGCCAGGTAAACCCGCTCCGCCAGGCTTTCGTCGTTCTCCACGTCTGCGCCGCCCTCCGTGGTGTTCTGGTTCACGGCGCTTGTAATGTAGGGAACGGGATCCACGATGGTGGACACCTCGCCAGGCGCCAGTCCGTTGCCCGCGTTGCCTGTTGCGGTACACTCCGCCAGCACGTCCACCGTCAGGCTGCCCGCCGGGATCTCTGCGTACTCCATCGTGCTGAAATAAATGGAACCGCTGGAGGAAACCCTGGTGCCCGCCGGGATCGGTGTGGCCAGCGTCCTGGTGGCCGACGCGGTAAAGCGGATCGTGGTCGTGGCCGCCTTGGCCGGTTCTCTGGTAACGCCTTTCAGCAGCGCCAGATTGTCCAGGAACTCCGAATAGGAGTATTTCAAAAGGCTTTGCTTGCCCGCTCGGTCAACGTACTGCATGGCTTGGTAAATCTGCGCCGCCGCCGAATACAGGATCATGCGGTGGACAGAGGCGCGACCCAGGGACACCTTGCTGCCCGTCGCTTGGAGCATGAACGCCTCAAAGTCTGCCACCATATCCCCGCGCACGTCGTCAATGGTCTTGTTGTCGATGAAAGACACGTCCGGGGTGTTCTGAATTGCGGAAATATCAGGCACTTGTTATCACCACCTTGGGAAAAAGTTTTCCGGTGTTGCCGCCGGTCCAGGTCACTTCCTGCACCCGCACCTCCGGTATGAATTTGGACACCTTTTCGGTGACCTCCGCCGTGTAAAGGCTCTTTGCGGCCTCTGGCGGCATATCCACAAAATCCATGTTCAGGCCGAAAGCCCGATCCAACGGCATGGTTCCCTCCCGTGTGGACAGCAGGAGGGCCAGCTGCCGATCCAGTTCTGCCAGCCAGTCCGCCGTGAACGTATATTCCAGTTGGAAATTGAAAAGGTCGTTTTCGTTCATGCGTATTCCTCCAGTGAAATGGTCAGGGTAGCCTTGGCCAATTCTCCGCGGCTGTAAACCTTGTCCCAGGCTTCACTCGATCCTGTAACGCGGAACGGACGGCGGCCCACCAGTCTGCCGCCGATCACCAGGTACTCCGCCGAACCTCTTTCCACCATGCGCTCCACCATGTCCAAGATCCGCCGCGGCTTCACGCCCAGGGCAGCGGACAGGTGAATGGTCAGGCTTATGGTCTGGAGGCCAGGCCCTAAAAACTCCGCTTTCGGCTTCACGCCTAAAACTTCGTGTTCGGTCCAGCGCCCGGAAACCTCGCGGCTCATGCTCTCAAAGGTCAAAACCCTGTTGTCGCTCACCTCAAAAATGATTTTGCGCCCCAGCGTTCCGATCATGTGTAAATCGCCTCCTTACGATGGCCCGGAGGTTCCGCCGCCCATGCTGTCCGTGTGGGTGTGGTTGTCCAGGGAAACCCCGCCGGCGGTCACGTCGCCGCTGACGGTCACGGTTCCGTCAATCACCAGCTTGGCGGCCTTGATGGTCATGGTGCCGTCCTTATAGCGGATCATGGCCTCACCCGGCGAACGGGCCAGGTCTTTGCGGTAAAGCCCTTTGGAACCCTCCGGGGGCTTGTTCTTTTCGCTCCACGGTCGTCCCAGGACCACGCCCGCCTCCGTGCCGTTGGAGAGGTGAAGCACCATAACCATGTCGTCCACCTCCGGCATGAAATACTCCGATGAAATCAGGGGAATGGGGGCGGTCACGGCGTCGTCCTTTTCGTGGTACACCACGCGGACCGTGCCCGCGGCGTAATCAACGGCTGAAATCTTTCCCAGCCGGATATTGTTTTCCATGCGTTCCTCCTCGCGTCATTCCTCCACCAGCGACATTTCCAGGTCCATGGTGTAGCCGCCGGATCCACTGACGTTGTGGGTAATGGTGTCAATGTAATACTTGCCGGACAGCTTCCCCAGGCCCACCACCCGGACACATTGGGAGGCCACCAGAGAGGCGTTTCCCACAATGGTGGCGGAAAGTTTTGTCTTGCCGTGGTTTGCCTTGGCCACCGCCGCCTTGATCTTCCGCTCCGCGTCGGCTTTGCTGTCGGCCTTGCCGCTCTGCTTTAGGATCCGGCTGCCCTTGCCCACGGTCACCTTGATTTCCTTTTCCGTGGCCGGGCTGGTGTATGTGAACTCTCCGCCGGTGTAGGTGCCGGCCTGATCCTGCTGCCATGACCAAGATTTCATACTGGACGGGGACAGCACCGCCGCCGCGCCCTTTTTCTTGTATGCCTCCCGGTCATACACCACGATCTTTTGGGCGTAGACTTTCATGGCCAGCCCGTAGGTGTTGCACAGGTTCATGTAAAATTCACAGTCGGTTTGTTCCGATTGCTCCACGCTCTTGATCGTGAACGGGGTGCCCTCCACGTCCCAGGCCAGCGCGATCCCGGCGCGGCCTGCGATCTCGGTTCCGATCTCCTTTATGGTCACGTTTTCCCAGGTCTTTGTCCGCTGGGTGGTGGTGAAACTGCTGTCCAGCGGCGTGGAGATCGCGGAAATGCTCCCGGAAACCGGCCAGCCGGAAAAGCTGAAACTGTCCACGATAAAGAAACCGCACGGCAGGATCCGGTTGTCCCCGGAATATTGGCAGTTCAGCGCCCGGATCGTCGCGGCCAGGGTGTCACCGGCGACGGGGATCCACGCCCCCGTCCACCGGCGATCCCGGTCTTGCAGCGTAATGTCCAGGCTGTCCGCCTCTCCGCTGGCCGGATCCGTGTATGAAATATCCGTCACGAAACCGGAAATTTCCGCCGTGGCTGCGGTTCCGTTGTAAATCAGGTCTACATACGCCCGCCGTGTATTCATACCTTGCTCCTCCAGATCGGCAGGTCATTGGCCGCGGTCTGCTCCGGCGGGGCCGGGGTCTGGAGGACCACCCCGGCGTCAAACACGAACGTGTCCAGCAGCGGGAAATTGTTTTCCATCAGCCAGCCGGTGTATTCTTCGTCGCCGTACACCTCATAGGCGATTTTGTCCCATACGTCCCCCTGCTTGGTGGTGTAGGTGCTTTCCATGGTGTGGTCCTCCTCTTATACCGGGCTGAATTGCTTGCGCTTCTCCTCGGCTTTCATCTGCCTATACAGTTTCTTGAACTCCGCGAAACTGATCCGCCCGGCCTCCTCGGCCTCCTCGCGGCTCGGCGTCCCGCCGTAGAAATTGAATACCGGGGAGAAAACGACGGTTTCACCGCCGCCGCCCGTTCCGCCGCCCGGTGTCGGCTTCGGCTTCGTCCATTCGTCCAGGAGGGCCGCCAGCTTGGACAGCGGCAGCACCGCCTCCGGCTCTCCGCCCTCACCGATCTGCGCCAGCGTGGGCGCCGTGGCAATACCACCGGCAGCCAGGGCGGGGATCGTCGGAATGTTAAAGCCCAGGGTTTTCCCGCCGACACCCGGAACCCAGTCCGGGATCGTCACGGAAATGCTGTTGATCTTCTCCAGCACCCAGTTGATTGCGGAAATAACCCCGTTTATGGGGGCTTTCGCCAGGTTCACGATCATGCCAAACACGTTTCCGAAAATGGCCACGATATTGTCCCAGGCGGCGCTCCAGTTGCCTGCAAATACGTTCTGCACAAAGTCAATGATATTGGCAAAAATGGCCTTGACGTTTTCCCAGGCCGCCGAAACACTTTCCCACCACCCGCTCAAATAAGCGGACAGCAGGGGGAAATTAGACTGGAACGCAGAAACCAGGTTCGCCACGGCCTCGGAAACGCCGGTCTTGATGTTTCCCCATACCTCGGAGATCTTCGCGCCCAGTTCCACGGCCTTGGCCTTGATCTTGTCCCAGTTCTTATAAATCAGGATCCCCGCTGCCACAGCCAGGCCGATGGCGGCCACAACTGCCAGCACGGGAAGATTTAGCGCCGTCATGGCGCCCGCCAGGGTAAAGGTGCCCGTGGCGCTCGCTGCGGTGACCACTTTATACACGGCCATAACTGCGTTGTAGGCGGTGATCGCCACTTTATACGCCTTGTAGGCCGCCACAGCGGTGGCAATACCCGCCGCCAGCGCCAGGATCAGGGTGCGGTGTTCCGAAATCCATTTCACCGCGGTTTCCGCCGCCGGAATGATGGTTCCGGTCATGTAGCTGCCGATCTTCTCCAGCGCCTCCGAAACCACCGGCAGGGCCGCCTCCGCGAACTCCCGCACATACGGCAGAATGTTGGTGCCCAGCTGCGTCAAGAAATTGGCGCCCAGGTTTTTAACCATCTGAATGTCGTATGCCAGGGTGTTGGTCTGCCGCTCAAAGGCGGTATTTGCCGCGCCGGTGGCTTCGTACATTTCCGCCGTCTTGCTGGTCAGGTTTTCGGCCTGGTTGCCTGCCATAGCCAGCACCGCGGTTTGTGCCTCCACAGAGGAGAACAGGCCAGCAAACGCCAGTTCGTTTCCTCCCACAGCGTCCTTTAGGGCGTCCAGAGATCCCTGCAGGCCCTTGCTTTCAAGCAGCGCTTGGCCGCTTTCATAGCCCATGTTTTTAAGGGCAGCCTGCATATTCTTGGACGGGGAGAGGAACGCCTGCATTGTGGCTTTCATTTGCGTAACCACTTCCGCCGTGGAACCTGTAACGCCGGTCAGCGTGGCCATGGCACCCCATAGCTGTTCTTGCTCCAGCCCCAGGGTACTGGCCAGGGGAATGACCTTGCCCATGCCTGCGGCCAGTTCCGGGAAAGAGGTCTGGCCCAGTCTTACGGTGGCAAATGCCAGATCCGCCGCCTGCTGCACCGCCTCCGCGGAGGTATCGCCGTAACCCTTGGTTACAGCAGAAAGTAGGTTGATACTGTCCGTCGTGGTCGCGTTTCCCGCCGCCGCAGATTTTGCCGCGGTTTCCAGAATGGCCGCGGCGTCTGCGCTGTCACCGAAAGCAGAAACCACCTGATACATTCCGTCCGTCAGGTCAGCCGTGGCCACGCCCGTGCGGTTGGAGATTTCCAGAACCTGATCCCCGATTTCCGCCGTTCGTGCGGCCACCTCTGCCTCCGTGCCGGTCAGCAGCGTGGAAACGTTGGCCAGCTGGGCCTCATACTCCGCCGCAGATTTCACCGCAGCGGTTCCCAGGGTCGCCACAGCGGTGGCGGTTGCTACCATGGCACCGGCAGCGATCTTTCCCGCGGTCTTTGCCGTTTTCCCCAGCGCAGCCAGGTTCTTGTCTGCGGTGCTGCAGGCGGTTTTCAGGGAACCGTCCACCTTGCCGCCGATTTTCAGCATTAACTCATACGTTTTATTTTTGCCGGCCATGTTTTGCCACCTCCTCCGCGTACTGCGTCACCGTGTCCGCCAGTTCGTTCAAGTCCGAAACGGACAGGGCCAGAAGATAATCCAGCCCTGTCCGCAGTTGTATGGACAACCCGACGCAGGCCCTATTTATGACGGCGGGCGTTAGTTGTCCCCAGCCCCGCCGTAAAGAAAACCCACGACAATGCCTTTCAGCTTGATTGCCTCCTTTGCGGGGAGGCGCTCGAAAAACTCCAGCGGCAGGTGGGCGACGCGGGCCGCCATGAACTGGGCGTATTCCAGCGTCATTTCCACGGTTGCGGGGTTCGCCGCCGGGTTCTTCTTCGTCACGAAACGGCCCACGGCCTGCAGGTCTGCCGCCGTGGTGTCCTCCAGGCCGGACAGGTCCACCTCTGTGTACGTCTGCCCCTCAAAGGTGAAAGGCTTGTCCAGCTTCATAACCAGGGCGTTTTCCTCCGCCGCGGTGTTTTCGTCGTTCTCCGCCAGCAGGGCGGTGTCCATTCTCTTTTCGTCGCTCATGTCAGCACATCTCCTTGATCTTGGCCAGAACGTCCACGCCGTTGACCTTGTAAACCTCGTTCAGCTTGTCCAGTTCCACCACGGTCTTGCCGTCCACCTCAATGAGAATGTAAAGAATGGTCAGCGTGATCGCGGTGTCCATGGGGCTGCCTGCCTTGACCTTGCCGGTGGTCAGCTTTCCGCCGCGGCCACGAACCACCACGCGCATGGGTCTGAACTCAATATCGCCCTCGGTGTTGGTGGTCTGCTGGGCGCCGCGGATCTCCAGCTGCACGGCCTTGGTCATGTCCATCATGTCGGCGGTTTCCTTGTCCAGCAGACGGAACGGGATTTCCAGTTCCTGATTGCCGAAATAGCCCACGGTGGGGTCGTCGATCTCACCCAGGATCCCGGCGCCGGTCACGGTTTCGCTGGACGGCTCAAAGTCCGGCAGCGTCATTTCCTCACCGACACCCAGCAGGCGGTTTCCCTTGTTGTAGACGTTGTAACGGTTGATCTTAGTGGGGATCGTGTTCATCTTTATTCACCTCCGATTGCGCTTTCCAGGGCGTCCACGTCATACTCACGGATATTTTCGATATATTCCGCGGGAATGTACGGGGCCAGGTAGGTGTGTACGGTCAGGTGGCCGGCCAGCAGGTTGGTAACGGGGTTTTCGTCGCTGCGGAACTCCACGCGGTAACCGGCGCAGTAGTCGCGGGCAACGTAGCCGTTGCCGATAATGTTCTGGCTGTCCACAATAGACTGGATCAGGCGCTTATTGCCCGGCTTGTCAACTTTCTGGAAATAAGTCTGAATGAAATTATTTCCGTCCCAGTCAAAGAAACGGCGCACGGCCCACCAGCGATCTTTCGGATCCTTGGTGGAGGGATAGGCCGCGGTGTTGTTGCCCCAGGACTTGAACCCGTTGGCGTTGATCGCGGTAATGACGCCGTTGGCGTTCAGCACGTCGTTGGCCTGCTGCTGATCCAGCGCCACCGTGGTGCCGTCTTTCAGAACCGTGGCGGTGATCCGCAGGTCCTTATTGGACGGGCTTTCATAGGGCACGTCTGCGTTGTTGGCGTCCGTGTAGGCCGTCAGGGCGGCAAACATGGCGGAGAAATAATATTTCTTCTCGCCCACGGCCACCATGGGCCACAGGGCCGCCGCATGGGCGGAACTGGCGCCCAGGGCTTCCTTGGCGCCCTTTACGCTGGTGTAAACCACCGCGCCGTCGCTGTCCGCGGAAATGTCCAAAAGGCAACTGCAATTAAAATTGCCGTTGATGTTCTCGGTCTTGGCCTGGAGGGCTGCCGCTACGGTGGGGGTGTGGCTCCAGCCTGGTGCCAGGATCAGGCCGGGCACCATGCCCAGGGTGGGGTAAATCTGGCGGATCAGTTCCAGGCCGGTTTCCTTGCCGGTGGAGGCGTCCACGCCGCCCACAATGTCGGCAGCGGTCACGCCGGAGGGTTTCAGGCTTGTGCTGCTCACGGTCAGACTGCTGGCCTCCTTGGCCGCCGTGGAAAGCAGCGTAATGGCCACGCTGCCGTCGTCCTCATGTGCCGCCTCGTAGTCGCTGCCGGCCACCAGGGTGGCGCTGCCGTTCTTCACGGCCAGGGTGTTCAGCAGTACATATTTCTTGTCGTACAGCACCACGCCGTCCACAACGTCGCAGCTTTCCGCCTGGTTCTGCGTGACGTGGGCCGCCTTATTGGGATCCAGCACGTTCACCAGGATAATGGGCGCAACGTTGAAAACCTGGAAACAGGCGCTAATGCTCTGGCAAAGGGTGAAGTTCTCGAAATCGTCCGAATAGCCGACGGCCTCCACAGCCTCCCTGTAGCTGTAAACCAGCTTGGGGGTGTTGACCGCCGCCGCGGGGTCTTTCGCCAGGTGAATGGGCGCCGTGCCGAAAATGACCTGCAGGCCAGCGCTGCCCTGAATGGGTACGGTCAGGCTGGTGGCCTGCTCGGTGTTATATACACCGTGTTTGTATGCCATGTTGTTCTACCTCCTGTTTAGTGTTTGACCTGTACCAGACGATACAGGCGGGAAATATGCCCCGTGCCGCTCCGCAGGTTCTTCATGGCCTCCGGTAACTGCTCCAGGGGCACCACCAGGCCCTCCATGGCTGGCTGCTGCACGATAGCCTCCGCCAGCGCGGTGGGGATCCCGTTGGTGTATGCGGTGTACTGCTTCGCCACGCCCGGAATGGACGGGCCGCAGTAAACCACGGTGGTGGCCTGTTCGGCCTTTTTGGGTTTCGCCATTATGTTTCTGGCACCTCCTTGAAAATCGCCGGCGCGTAGAACGGCAGCCCCACGGCGGCGAAATAATACGGGTGTGTGTCCTCCTCCTGGGTCGCCCACCGGATCGGGTGCTGTGCTTCATAGCGGTTTGCCACGATCCCGTCACGTTCGTAATGCCTCACGATCTCGTTGACGATATGGAGGGCGTCGCGGTAGCCCTGGCGGTTCGGGTCCGGGTCGCACACGCAAATGACCATGACCACGTTTACGGTCTGCCGTGCGTCCTGCGCCGTCACCTCTCCGTCCGAAAGTTTCACGGCCACATAAGGCTCCGGCGGCGCTTCCGCGTCGGTTTCTTCGTCGTCACCCTCACGAATGGGGAGGCCCTGCGGGACGATTTTCACCGCCCGCTCGACGCCCAGGGAATTGGTCAGGGTATAGTGGGAAAAAAGCTGTTTCAGGTCCTCCACAATGGCGTCCTGCAAAAACTCTTGTGTCACGCGGTTGCGCCTCCTTGACTTGTTTCCGTTTGTCACTTATGATTGCGGTGTGGTAATAGTCAGCATAATGTGGTAATAATCAGCATTGGAGGAAATAGAAATGGGAAAGCCTAAAACTGTCATAACTGAAAACGGGGCCGTTTATCAGCTATCAGATCCCAGCGCCCTGCGGTTGGTGTATAGAATTGTTGGCGTGGCTTTGATCTTAATGGGGGCTGTGCTGACGTTGATTTCCCCCGCCGGTGTAGCTTTCGCGGCGCTCGGTTTGGCGCTTGTCTTTTGGCTGCCCAAAAAGATCCAGCCAGCAAAGAAATTTCTTCGCTTCACCGGTACGCCATGCGCCGGGAATTGCACGTTTGGGCATTGGGATCCCAAAGTACACACCGGGCAGGCGCAACTTGAACGCTTTGAAAAAGCTGTTCATCAGCCTATGGCCATACTGTCCTATAACGCCCAAAATGGTTTTGCGGAAATAAAGGGATCTGGTTCCGACACCTATATGACAAGCCTTGATGAATGTACTTGCCCCGATTTCGACAAACGGAGTAAACCGTGCAAGCACATATATTTCCTTGCCCTGCAAATGGGATATACAAGCGACGATTTTTATTCCTGCTGATCTCCAGCGGCTCCTATATGGGGCCGCTTTTTCATGCCCTTGCACCTGTCAGCTGCTCGATCCGCTTTCCAATTTCACGCTGCAGGGTTTCGTATGCCAGGGCCTCCGCCTCTGCTCTCACTTCCTCGTTTCCCATCATGTGGGGAACGGCAGGCGAAAGCAGCTTTTTGACGGGGAGGCGTTCCGCGCCGCGCCGCTGCACAATGGCGGTGTGCCCGGATCGGAACGTGGTAATAAACGCTTTCAGGCCGCCCGCCTCCAGCGGTTTCATGGCCCCGCTGTTCAGGACCTTTGCCGCCGCCGCGGCTGTGTCCGTGTTCGGCTGCGTCATAAAGTCCATAATGTCCCGCATGGGACCTTTGGCCAGCACGGCGGCCTCCAGGGTGGAGGCGCTGGCGGAAAGGATTTTGCTTTCTGATTGCAGCGCCTTTTTCTCTTTCAGCGCATACCGGCCTTTGCTGTCCTTTATGATTTGCCGGCGTACCTTTCTGGCGGTGCTGTTCAGGGCATTTTTCAGCACGTTGGGCGCCCCCAGCTGCTGGGGCAGCGTTTTCAGCTGCCGCATGACCCTGGCCAGTTCTTCGTCGGTGTCGATCTGCAAAATGCTTTGATCGCTCACGATCTCACCGCCTCCAGTTCAATGGCCAGCACTCCGGCCTCCTCGGTGCAGGTTTTAACCTTGTACGCCTTGCCGTCCAGCGTCAACACGACGCCCTGGGCGGGGCGTGGGCCAAAATCAGCCTTTGCCACATAAACCAGGCGCCGGGCCTTGTATGTGCCCTCCGTCTGTGCGGCCATGATCTTGGCCTTGTCCCGCTCCAGCAGTTCGTTGTCGTCCACCACCGCGGCCATTTCCTTACCGTTGACCGTGTGGGTGTCCGCGAACTCCATGCAGTTCAGGAATGTGGTGGAAATGTCCGCCGCGATCTGTTCCTTGAACGTAGGGGCGCCCATTACTGGGCACCCCCGCCGTTATCCGCAGCAGGCGGCACAATGGCCGCCGCAGGGGTCTGGACGATAGCCGCCGCCAGGCGTTCCACGATCAGCGCCTTTGCAGCGCCGCGCGGGAGATCCACGCCCATGTCCTTGGCCAGCTTTTTCAGGTCGTCCTTGTTCATTTCTCCCAGCTGTGCGGGATCCAGGTGGCCCTCCACCATGTCGGTGCTTTCACCGCTATGGTTGCCGTCGTGGTTCTCCTGGCTCTCCTGGTTGCCCTCTGTGGCGTCTGTTACCTCCTGGGTGCCCTGGGTGGTGTCGGCGTTCTCGGTGCCGTCCTGGCCGCCGTCAGCGTCCTGCGGGGGCATTGTGGCCTCCTCCGCCGCGTCGTCGGTCATTTTGGCGCTTTCAGCAGAAAGCCACGCCTGCACCATGCGCTTGTCATAGGCGGGGAGGGTGTCGCCCGCCTGATACATACGCCCGCCGTACAGGATCGGGCGCTGTGCTGTCAGTCGCTTCATGTTCCTTTCCTCCTGGCTCTTAGCCCAGCAGTTTCACCAGCACGTTTTCGTCTGCGCTGGCCGCAGGGGCGGCAGCGTAACCCGCCGGAATGTTGTTCACCTTGCTGGAACTCTCGCCGGTGGAGGCCACGGTGGTGATCTTCTTGGCGGCTTCGTCGTAGTACACCGCCGCGCCCATGGTCATGGCACCGGTGGCCTTTTCCATCTCAAAGACACCCACCACATGGAGGTGGCCGGTTTCGCCGGCGGCAATATCTTCACCGGCCACGCCGATCCTGGTTCCCAGGCTCACCACTTCGCCGTTTTTGACTGCGGCGCTGGCCTTGTAGTCCAGCACCTCGCCTTTCTGCCAGTATTTTGCGGTCATGTTCTCTTACCTCCTGTTAAATAGTCGTGCCGGGGTTCTTGGCGATACCGCGGAAGTCAACCGCAGTAATGCCCCAGTCCAGCCAAATGTCCCACACAAAGCCCAGGCGGCCCGGAACCTCGCTGCGGCGAATGGTGGGGGTTTCCTGGCCGTTCAGGTAATCAACCTGCAGGCTCTTGGCGTAACGCTGATCGCCGGCGACAAACCAGGGGATCGCGTTGCCGTCACCGGCCAGGACGTTCAGGGCGCCCTCCTCAATAACCTGCAGCTTGTTGCGGTACTGGTACAGGGCGTTTGCGGTGTGGCTGCCGATCCCGGTCACGTCGATCATGGCGGTTTCCAGGATCTGCGACATCTTAAAGCCATAGCCCACGGGGACGATCACATACTTGGGTTCCACCATGATGGAGTCACCAAACGGGTCTTTCTGGTGCAGCAGTTTCAGCATGGCGGCCTGCAGGGTGTCAATGGACGGGGCGGCGCCGCTGGCGATCAGGTTGTTGTGGGCATTGTCGAACAGGGAAACGCCGTCGAAAATGGCGGGGTTGTCGATCAGGATCTTGTAAACCTGCTTGTTGATCGTGCGCTTGGCACTCATGGCGTAAAGTCCGGGCATTTCGGTGATGAAACCCACGTCGTCGTTGATAAACGCCTGGCGGGTCATGCTGAACTGGCGGCCAAAGGTGTCGATCTGGCGCTGGGGAAGCAGTTCCGTCTTGGGGGTGTCGGCTTTCAGTTCGCCGTTTTCACCCACGCGCAGGAACTCACCGGCGCCGCCGGCCAGATAGCTGTGATCCTTGGTGGGCTTAAAGTCGCACACGCTGCCCTTGGTGGTCCACAGCTGGAACGTGGTGGGGATCTCCTGGTACATCTGGACAATGTTCTTGCGGATCGCGTTGTCCAGGATCGCGGGAAACGCCGCGGTGGGGTTGAAGAACTGGCGGCAAGCCTCGTTCCACAGGTCGTCCTTGCTCATACGCAGCAGGGAGGTGGTGGTGCCCACGCCGTCGCGGGCCATGCACTCAATGGCCAGATCGCGCAGGGAGTAGCCGCGCATTTCCTCCGCACCCTTGGCGGGGTTCTGGACATTCACACCGGTCCGCAGCAGCATGGCGTCCACAGCTGCCTGGCGGAAGTTGTCGCCCTCGTCGCCGTTCATGCGGCTGGAAACAGGGGCGCCGTGTTTCAGCAGATAGTCCACCGCCGCCTGTCTTACGGTGTCCATGGTGGCGCCGTTGCTGATATACTCCGCGGGATCCATGCCCGCCTGACGGCACAGCGCGGTAATGTCGCTCACGCGCTGGCGCTCCGTAGCGACGGCCTGGCGGGCGGCCTCGGTGGGGTCTGTGCCCTGCTGGCCGTTATCGTTGCCCATACCGCGGGCGCCGCCGGTGGGATCCTCGCCGCCCTGGCCCTCTGCACCCTGGGCGGGGTTGTTGCCCGCCGCGTCGATCTGGCGCTGCAGGTCGTCAAACGCTGCTCTTTCCTCTGCCGTCAGGTCACGGCCAGCGGCGCGGGCGCCGCTCACAATAGCCTGCTGACGGGCGATCATTTCCTGAATGGTCATGGTTGTTTTGCCTCCTCAATGATAAAGATTTTTGTTGATCTGGATCTGCTTTTCATAAACAGAAAGGTCCTTGGCCGTCGCCTGCTCCGGGTCGTCGGCTCTGCCCACGCCCACGGTGGCGTCCGCCGGCACGGAAACAACGGACACCTCCAGCGGCGTCCATTTGCGGGCGATCTGGCAGGGGCCTGTAAAACGTCCGTCCGCGGAGGTCTTACCGGCCACCACTTCCTCCCAGCTGTCCACGCTGTAACGCACGGACGTGGTTTTCAGGGTGCCGGATTTGACTTTGCCGAAAATCTTTTCGGCGTCGTCGTCCGTGTCGAACTCCACTTCGGCCATGCCGCGGTGGTTCTCCACCCATGCGCGGATCACTTTTCCCACCACCTTGTCGGTGTCGTGGTTGAAAAGCAAAACGCCCACGTCGTTCAGGCGGGAGAGATCCAGCGCGTTCTCCGCGTGATCCAGGATTTCCATACCAAACCAACGGCGGTATGGCTCCTCGCTGGAAAAGCTGATCGTGCGCCTGCGGCTGTCCTCCTGGCCCTCTGCGCGGCTGTTGGCCTCAATGTGGCCCATGCTTCGCTGCCCGCTGTTTCTGTCCCTCTTGGGGTCATTTGCCTGCGGTGTTCTGCTGTGCTGCTGTCGTTCCATTTCCAAAAATTACACCTCCTAACTCGACGCCGACGGATCGGCCATATTCCAGGACCTCGGCCATTTCATTGACGGCCTCTTTCCAGTCCTTGCCCTGTTCCGCGCAAACGTCCTGAAACGTCTTTTGCCCGGATTGCAGGGCGGTTTTTCCGGCGGTGCTTTCCTTTGCCGGGTCGATCCACTTCTTGGGGGCTTTCGTCCAGGTGTGGGAAAGGTATTCCGCCTTTTTATCCCAAAAGCCGGGCATATCAACCAGCCCGGAGAGATAACAGGATATAACAAAGGTTTCGTACACCTCCGACATGAAATCTGTTAGCAGTTCCACGTCCTCGGTGTATGTGTTTTCGTCCTCAATGGCATTTTGCCGTGCGGAGGAATAGGTGGCCCCGCTCATGTCGCGGCTGACGGCCTCATAACTCAAGCCCTGGCCTGCGGCAATTAGCCCCTGCTGGGTTTTCAGGAACCCGGCTGCGTCGCTGCCGGAACCTTTCGGATCCACCACCTGGATTTCGTCACCGGCGCCCAGGCTCTGGATCATGCCGGGGGCCAGTTTCTTGCCCTCATAGTCCATTCCGCCGTCCGGCGTTCTGGTGCCGCCGCGGCCAAAACCGCCCGCCGGGATTGCCCGCTTGATGAACACAGCCAGGCAGGCCGCGATCCGCTCCTTGACGGAAACGGCGGTTATAAACTCGTTCGTGTCGCGCACTCTGGTGATCGTGGGGGCCATGTCGGACATTTCGCGCAGCTGGCTGGGCCGCTTCTTGGATTTGTAAAAATATACGTCCTTGGCCTCGACGTAAACGGGGTCGTTCAGGCTCCAGCCCTCAATGTCGTATTGATTGATCCAGTAGCCCACCGGCCTGCGCCATTGGTTGTATTCAATTCCGCCCACGACGCGGTTTCCCTGGTGCTTCGGCTTGCTGGCGGTCACGTCCAGTTCGTCCACCTCAATGGCCTGCAGCTGGAACGGGACCAGCCCCTGCTTGGTGTAGCGGTAAAGGAACAGCAGGCCGCCGTCCACCTTTTTGCGGTCTACCGCCATACGCAGCATTTGGTTGAAACTCTGTTCGCCGGTAACGTCGCAGTTCCTGGCCTTGCACCATTGGCGCCATGCCTTTTCCAGCTTTTCGTCCAGTTCGTCGTTGCCGGTTTTCGCCTGGAGGGTGTAGCCCTTGCCCACCACGTTGCGCTTGTATGCGTGGAGGATAGACTGGGCAATATCACTGTTGCGCTCCAGGTCACGGGCGCGGGCGCGTACCACGTCGCGGCTGAAACGGTCCGTAACCTCCGCGCTTTCGTTGTGTACCCGCCACCCGGCATTTAGGCGTCCATACCCTGCGGCGTCATATCCGCGCAGGATCTCCAGCTGCTGCCGCCATGCCTCGCGCTCACAGGCGCGGCGCGGGGAAACAGCGGCCACAATTTTGTCAAAGGCTCCCATGGTTACCTCCCGTCAAAGAACGCCACAAAGGTGCGATCCAGCAGGCAGTTGTCCGTCCCGCTGTCGATCTGCGCCTCCAGGTCGTCACGAATGGCTTTCAGCTGGGCCAGGTCCGCCCGCGTCAGGGATCGGCTGCCGATCTTGTATGACTGGCCGCCGGCCAGAACGGCGGAAATGGCGCTGTTTACCTGTTCCAGCATTTCAGCCGCTTTTGTGTTTGTACTCATTTGGTGGCCTCCTGTCAGATCCATGTGTCATTTTGGTTGATCCAGTTTTCTTCCTGGCTTTGTCGCGGTTCCTGCTTGGCCGGTTTCCGCGGCTCCGGTGCCGCCGCCTGTCCCTCCACGCTTTTCAGGTACAGGGACCGGACGCCCATAACGTCCGCCGCCGCGGCTGCGTACACCTCGCAGTCCAGATAATGGTTGTCAGCGTGGGAGGATTTCAGCACCCATTTCTGGACCTCTTTCCCGCCGGATCGCTCGGTTACCTTGTGTTCCGCCGTTACCTGTTCGGCGTATTCCATGTCGCAGTCCTTGTAAACCTGCCAGGAACCTGTCCCGTTCGGCTTCCGCATACGGGCCGCGATCTGGTCTTTATACTTGCCGCCGTCCACCAGTACCAGGGTCATGCCGTGGGCCTTGCTGCCGGCCTTATTGACCACGGAAAGGCGGTAATGGGACAGCATGGTGCTGGTGCCCTTGCATGGCATCACCCAGTCCGAATTGATGGCGCAGAACTCGTAAACTTCGTCGGTCTGGTCGCCGCTGTCCATCAGGGCCAGGTTGACCATGGCCGTGTCGCCGTTCGGCAGGGAAAACTCCACGTTCATGGCCTTTTCCACCTCTGCCATGGAAAGCGCCTGCCCGTGGGCCACGTTCTGGCTGGTCATGTAGTCGCCCCATGCGCGGATTGTCCAGTACAGGCAATTTTCCTGTACGTCGATCCCGCCAGTAATTAGCTTCGTCCAGGGCGGCAGCGTCCACTCCGGCGTTTCCGTCTGCCGCTCCATGACCAACTCCGCGTTGGTTTTCAGCTTCGTGTCCTCCCATGGCTCCGCCAGCCAGCTGTTGGTGAAGTTGTGCAGCAGTTCCGGGTCGTCTTTGCTCCGCATGAACTCCCGTGCAATATCGGAAAAACGGGTGAACGGGGAATACAGGGTGTTCAGCCAAAAGGCCACGCTTTTGGGGTTCTTCGTCCGTTGCTTCACAGCCTGCCAGCGGCCAGCCCGTAGCATTTTCCCCTTGTCCTGATCCGTAATCACGGCCCCGCAGGCTTGGCACACATACACGGCCATTTCTGCCCGGTCTGTGTTCTCCGGTACGTCGTCCTTGCTGGGCCATTTCAGGCAGCCGAATTTCAGTTCTATGTACTGCCCACAATGCGGGCACGGGACAAAATAATGCTTGATCGCCTCCGCCCGCTCCATGGCCCGCCAGATATGCCCGCTTTTTAACGTCGGGGTGCTGGCCATGAAAATTTTTCGGTTGAAATAGGTTTTTGTGCGTTCTCGCGCGAGGGAAACGGGATCCGCCTCTTTTTTGCTTGCCGCCGGGAATTTGTCCACTTCGTCCATGAAAAGGTTGCGTATATTCGTACTGGCCAGATCCGCCGGGCTGTTCGCGCCTGTCAGGTACACGATCATGTCGGAAAACTTTAGCGCCAGTTTCTTGCTGTCGTTCTTCCGCCACTTATCGGCCAGAACCTTGCAGCTTCTCACCATTGGCTCCAGCTTGCTTTCCGTGGTGCGCTCCGCCAGGTCGTCCGACGGGTAAACCACCATGGTTGGGGCCGGGTCCTGGGCGATCAGGCTGCCCAGCATATTCTCCATGGCAGACGTGCCGCCCACCTGGGTGGGCTTCACGAACACGATTTCCTCCACCGTATCGTCGGAAAAGGCGTCCATAATCTCCACCAGGTACGGGGTCACGCTGTTGCTCCAGGGGCCTGGGATCGCGTTGCCGTCCGGCAGTATGCGGTATTTCGCCGCCCACTCCGAAACCGTCAGGCGCTCCGCCGGGCGCAGCACCTGAATGGCGTTATAGATCCACGGCGGCACGGTATAGGGTTCCTGCTTGTATTTCCTCATGGCGCCGCGTCCTCCCGCTCCTCCATGATCGCGCCGTCAGAGAACGCGGCCAGCAGGCTTTCCAACTCTTTCCGCATGGCCTTTTCCATGGCACGGATCGCCACTGTGTCAGCATAGCCGGACATGGTTCCAGCCATGCGCGGGGGAATATTCATGGCGAATTTCTTAAAGCTGGCCATGAACTCGGTTAGTTCCTCGGTGGCGTGATCCGCCGCCAGGTAACGCCCCTCTGCAATCGCCGTTTTCAGGCGGTGCAGCTGGCCTTGGCTTTCTTTCAGTTCAACCTCCGCCTCCAGCTTTTTCAGCGTCAACTCCGCCGCCCGGCTGTTTTCGCCGGTTTCCTGGGCTTTCGCCTCGACGTATGCCACATAACGCTGGATCGTGGCGCAGGTTCTATATTTGCGGGCACCGCCGCCGGGCGGGATCTCTGTTTCCAGGACGCCCTCCTGGGTCAGCTGTTGCACACGGCGGACCGTTTTCCCCAGCAGCTGGGAGATCACCGTGGTGCTGGACCACTCCGGCACCGTGCCGGACAGCACCGCCGGCTTTTCGCTCTTTGCCCGCTTTCCGGTGCCGCCGGTCTGCTTCTTTTCCGCCACCGGCGCCACCTCCTTTTTGCTCCGGCAGGGTGCCCCGCCGGTTTCGCTTTTCCGGTTTTGGTCGATTTCGTTTTTTTCGCCGCTCCTTTTTCGGCTTATACCCCCGTAGGGGGGTATAACTTTTCCGGCATTTCAAAAAACCGTAACGTAACCGCCGGATTTTTTTCTGTTTTCACAGGGTAAAACGTCGGGCTTTCCTTGCCCCGCACGGCTTTTCCTGCTGGGGAGTACCTACACAGGGGGGTGCGGGGTCCTTAACGGGTGCCCTGGGTGCCCCTCGGCAAAGGCACCCAGGGCGGGATGGTTAGGCCGGGCCGCCGCGTATGCACACGCCGCAGCGGCGCAGGGTGAAAGGAGGAAAGCCCCCGCGGTACACTCCCCGGCCATGGTGTGGAAAGCAAAGAACCACCGGCCTTTCGGCTGGTGGTTCTCGGTATTCGTTTCAGGGCTTCACCCCTGCGCTGCTTTCCATGCTATCAGTATAGCACGGTCAATAGTCCAAAAGCGTCCAAACTTTTCAGGGCCGATTATTCCGCCCGTGCGGCCCCGCCCGCCGCTGCTTCCGGGCCATGTATTCCTCCAGCAGTTTCCGGTTGCGCTTGTTCTCCAGGATTTTATCCAGGGCGGCGTTGTAGTAGTTGAACACATTGGACCGGCTCATGTAAAGGGCCTCCGCGATCTTATCCCAGCCCCGGCAATCTATGTGACGCATTTCCACCACGGTGCGCTCGGTGGAGTTGGCGGGTAATACGTCGATCAAATCCATAACGTTCAGGACGGCCTTGGCCATTTCCTCCCGCTGCTCCTCGATCCTGTCCTCAACTTCGGAGATCCGAAAGACAACGGACACGGATCCGTCCGTCTTTGTCGGCTTGGTCGGCGGCGTCAACCTGAACGCGGACCCCGTACTGGGCGCCCGCAGTTCGCTGGAAAGGACGCGGTGGCGCTCCTCCAGGATCCGCTTTTTCCCCACAGCCGTGTGGTACTGCTGCAGGTATTCCTTGACAGCCTCACGGCCCAGGGTTTCGTCCGTTGTCTTTTTGCTCATTCTCACACCTCGGTAATGTCGTACCCAAAACGGTCCTTTAGCATTTTCTTTTTCATGGCATACTTGGCCGTTCTGGTGGCCTTGCTCTTTACGTCCTCCACGACGAACTCCCAGGGCACCCCGCTTTGTTCTGCGTAGTATGGCGCATGACTTCCGTATAGCTGCCTGTTTGGCGGCTGGTAGTATGTAAAATCCGCCTTGTAGCGGATAGCCCGCACCCGCTTTCCCTCCGTGTCGGTAAACGCTTCCTGCAGGGTGAAATCCACCTGGAGGCGCAGATCGCGGATCTGCCCCCTTGCCTGGCGGGCAACCAGAACGTCGAACCTGCGGGCTTCTTTCTGGCTGTCGAAATGCAGGACGGCCCCGGAGGCTGTCACCCGCTCGGTGGGGGTGTTGTGGTATTTCGTACCCTTTGCCGGATCCTGCGGCGGCGCGGCGGGAGGTGCTGGCCCCCGCCGCTGTTGCTGCTCCATGTACTTTTTCATGGCCTGCGCCTGGTATTTCGGCGGCAGGTCGGAAACGTTTATGGCCATTTATTCGCCCTCTGGCGCGGCGTTGCTTTTCCCGTGTATGCTTGCGATCAGATATTCCCGCGTCAGCATGGCGGCCTCCGGCACGTCAGCGCCTGCGTTTCTTATGGCCGTGTAGAAAATCCACGCCATTTCTGCGATAGCTCCCACGGCGTTGGCCACGTCGTTGCTGTTACTCATGTTCTGCCTCCATTCCGTCCGGGATCTCAACGTACTGCCACGACATGGGCGGACGGTCCAGGCCGAACTCCGCCAGAGGGCTGGGCGCGTCGAACTTCTCCGGTGACCGGACGATCCAGCCGGAAAGGCATTTCCCGCCGGCATATTCTTTCAGGTCTGCCAGCGGTACGCATGACAGCTTTTCCAGGTACGGCATGAAATTGGTTTCCGTGTAGCCAGGGCAGAGAAATTGACCCTGCACCGCTCCGGTGCCGCTAACATATACCAGCACCGTCAACGGCCATTCCAGATCCGCGTGGTTTTTGCTCTGCGGGTGCGTTTTCCTGATTTCCAGCACTTTGTCCCCGGCCAGGATCTTCTCCCACCACTCCGGTTTCATGCTCATAAGCACAGCCAGCATATTAACCTCCGTTCTTTCCGGGCAGCGGAACGAACCGGCATTTATCCGTTGCGAACTCCGCCACATGATGGAGCGCCATACAGGCCAGCATAATATCCGCCATAAGTTCGTCCGCGTCCTTTGCGCCCCGTCCGTCTTTGTTGTGCGCCCGGAGGCTGGCGGCCAGCGCGTTGCCCAGGTCCTCCAGGTTCTTGGCGGCTTCCTGCCACCGCTCTTTCGGCAGGGTATAGCCGATTTCCACCTTTTCAGCGTTCTGCATGGCTCACACCTCCCACGGGAAAGTAGAGGCAGGGAGATCCGGGAAATGCTCCCGCAGATTGTTCTTGAAGAAAACGGGGATCTCGTTCTCCTCGCAAAACGCCACAATGTCGTCCACCCACTTGCGGGCGGGCGTCACCTTGTCCGGTCGGTTGCCGGTTTCGGCGCCCAGGATCACCCACTCCGGTAAACCCTCCGCCGCGGCCATGTCCACCGGCCCCAGCAGCGGCTCCATGCTCCAAAAGCTGTTGATGTTCACACCCTGCATGACGTACATTCCCACCGCGTCCATGTTCGCCACGGTGTTGCCATACCAGAAATTGCTTTCGTGGGGCAGGAGGGCCAGGTGGTCCAACTCCAGATACCGGGCCGGGTTCTTTGTCAGGAACAAATAGCGGTGCTGGGGTGCCTTGCGGCAGGCGTCCAGCACCTCCACGATCCAGGAGGTGGGCACCCAGCGCCCAAACAGATCCGCCATGCTGCAAACAAACACGGTCTGCGGTTCCTTTGTGTTCTGCGGCTGGCCCAAGCGGTAGCGGTGCAGGGTAGGCTCGAAACCATACGGGTATGGCGTCGCCTTGATCTTCTCCGGCAGCACATGGAGGCCGCCGGCCAGCGGGGCCGGATCCTCCAGCCCTGCGTTGAAGCGTGTGGCCGTCCGCCTGGCGTAGCAGTACGGGCAGCCATGGCGGCAGCCGGTTACGGGGTTCCAGGACATTGTGGCCCAGTCAATTTTCGTCTTGTTCATTCTTCGTCGCTCCTTTCGCTTTTCCACTCGTTCACTATGCACTCGTTACAGCCAAAACTCTGGCAGTACACGCAAATGTCCATACCGTCGGCCATGGCCGCGCGGACGATTGCCGGGAAGTCCGGCAGGTTCACCTTTCGGCGCGGTTTCAGTTCCGCCAGAATGTCGCCTAGGTATTCCGACGCCTGCCAGTCGCCATAGATACGCGCCGGGGCTTCCTGTTCCTCGGTTTCCGGGTTCATAGTCCAGAGGGCAACACACCCGCCGTCCGGGTCATGCTCCCACCGCGCCGGTGTCTGGCTTATGATCTGCCCATCTGCGCCCCACGTCGTCAGCCCTATGGCGGCCGTTCCCTTGGCTATGCAAATAATACTCATGCTTTTGCCTCCTGTTCCAATTCTGCGCGGAACCGTTGTTCCAGTTCAAACACGCCGCGCGGCTTGCCTTTGTAATAGCCTTTCATTGGCCTGTCTATTTTCCGTTGCAGGTCTTTCAGGCGCTCCCAGTATTCCGGCAGGTAAATACACATATTCCGCAGTTCCCGCAGGTTCTTGTTGCAGCAGCACCAGCACGAAACACGGTCCAGCACGTCATAAAGGCGGATCGTGCCCTCCAGCCACGAAAACCCGTTTTCATAGCAATATGCCATGGCGTCGGCTTCCGGCATGCCCCACTCCGCCAGCGGGTGCAGTTTATACGGCTTCCGTTCTTTTTCCAGTCGCGGCGTTTCGTCGGCAGCTATGCCAACGTAAACCATAGCGTCCCGCGCCTCCGCGTACCTGTCTATGGCTTTCAGCTTCCCCGTGGTTCCCCAGCGGCAGAGGCCGCCACACCAGCCATAACCTTGGTGTGTGCCTTTCTGCTTACTGCAAACCGGCCTTTCCAGCATATCAAACAGGAACGGGTTTTCCGGCTCCAGTCTGGTGTACTTGATCCCCAGCTGCTCCAGGCTGGGTAGCATTTGATCCCGTGTGTGGTAAATCGCCTCAAACTCCATTCCGGTATCGTAGAAAACCACCTCATTCAGCGGGTAGCCCTTGGCAATCAGCATTAGGAGCATGGCCAGGCTGTCCTTGCCCCAGCTGACACTTGCAATATGCCATTTCATTCCGCTTTTGCACCTCCAAACGCCGCCAGGTCGAAACAGGTCTGTTTCCCAACGTACTGGCACCACGCCCATTCCAGCATGGCGCCGCGGCTGTACACCATCAGCTTGTCTCCCTGGATCTCCATCCGGTCAGCCTCGATGTTCGTCAGATCGTTGCAGCAATCGCAAACAAATCTCATGTCTTGTCCTCCCGCCCGAATACCACAACCATGCTTGGAAACGGGGCGTTGTGCTTGCCGCCGCCAAATTTCAGCCCACCGGCGATAAAGCGGATTTCCGCCTTTCCGTATATGTATCGATGAAACCACTTTGTATCCGTCCGCGCGGGCAACAGCATGACGACGGTTGCCCCATTTTTGTTGGCGGACATTGCTGCTTTCTGCACCCATTTCCCGATCTCCCGCCCATACGGCGGGTTACACCAGCAGACGCCCGTCCACGTCTGAGCAAGGCCGTTGTCCTCCGGTGTAAAATACCGCGCGCATTTTGCATTCTCCGGCAGCGCGCAGACGTCCGTTTCAAAGCCAAATTCTTCGTTCAGCGCGTCAAAAAAGCTCTGCGGCGTTTCCCACAAATCCGTCGCGCTGGAAAACATCACATCTTTGTTCATACCAGCGCCCCCGGTCGGTAATCCGGCGTGTACGGGAGCTTGTCTTCCCGCGCGATCTGGTGGTACTCTGGCCGCGTCCAGTCGCAGTCCCAGTGTTTGGCCGCCGTGAATAATGCGGCAATCTCATCCGCCGCGCGTACTTTGAGCTGCTTGCCGTTGTATGTAACGATCCAATGATTTTTGCCGGTATATCCGGCCTGCTTGGCGATGTCCGGGCGCTGCGCATCCCGCTCGCCGGTGTATTCAATGCTGTTTTGCCTCATGGTTTGCCTCCTGTTTTTGTTATAAGGTTTCCTCCTGTACTTTCATCAGCCAGTACGCCAGCTTTTGCAGCCGCGTCTCCTGTTTGAGCAGTTCGTCGGTTGTCTCATGATCGACGCGCGGCATTTCGCACAGGAGCGCCCGATCATTCTTGAGATCGTCCGCGTAGGCGTTCACCGCCTCGATCACGTCCGCCAGCTGGTCAGGGCGGAAGCTGACCGGGATCTTTTGCTCCGTCACAGCCAGATACCCGTCAAAAACGTCGTCAGCGACACGCCGCCGAGGACGGCGGCGATCTCTGTCGCGTGGGCGCAGCCCGCGATGATACACAGCGCGAAGCCCACGCCCGACAGCCAGATGCACCCCAGCCGCGCCAGCCTCCGCATGGCCTTGCGCCACTGGTAGATCGCCCGGATTCTCTCCCGGCGTTCCTCCAGACTTTCCCCTTCAGGAACTTCCGGCGGCTCATACCCGATCCGCCGCTCTGCAAGATTGGTCCTCATTCTGCCAACTCCTTCCTCCATACCGGGCTGTCCTCCCGGTTCACGCAGTAGCGCATGGTTTCCTTGAATTCCTCGCCTATTCCCCGCTGGCAGAACGCGGCATAAAATATGTTCAGGATTCGCGCGGCAGCAGCGCTCAGTTCCAGCGCGCTGCCGGATAGCGCAGATACCGTTTTTTTGCCGTCCATGCCGATCTCGACGTGTACCTTCCCGTTATCCATTGGTTTCCTCCTTCGTCTCCGGCAGGCGTTCTGCCGATTTCATCAGCGCCAGAAGTCGCTTGTATTTCTTCACCTTTTCCCGGTCGCGCTTTGCGAGGTGCGCAGCCCGTTCGATCATTTCCTCGTTCTCAAATTTGGCTGCGGCGAGCGCTTCGGCCTCATTGTGGGTCGCGATCACAAGCATCTCCAGCGTGTGCTTCAGCTCAAACCAATCGTCTCCGCTGAGAATCAGTTTCCGCATTCCGCTTATCCTCCTTCGCTTCCTGCATCCGCCTGACGAGCCGCGCCAGACGGGCATTTTGTGTAACGAGCTTCTGCGCGTCCAGATCCATCCCCTTGCGCTTCAGCCCGTTTATGATCTGCGCTGCCTGGCACTCGCACACCAGCGCCGCCTCGATCAGATCGTGCAGCTCCTGCCCGCTCAATGTGAGGGTGTAGGTCTTTTCCTTCCCCATGGGTCAGCCTCCTATCTCTGTACCATCCACCGTGCCAGCTCCGTGAGCGACACAGTATACTTGTTCCCGATGTGCCGGGCCGGGAACCGCCGGTCGGCCAGCAGCGTCCGCCGGTCGATCCCCAGCGCCGCCTGGCATTCCGTGATCCCGATCGCCGCCCGGCCCGGAAACATATCCGTCAGCAGCTCCAGCTGCGGCCGGTATCCTTCCAGCTCTCTCGGCATCCCCTCACGCCTCCTTCTTCTCGCTCATCAGCTTCGCCGCCGTAGCCACGCCCTGCATATAGGCGATCATGACCTCGATCTGCTGCTGGTTCATGTGCTTCATCTCATGCAGCACACCCTCGACCTGCTTCTTCTGTTCCTCTGACATTGTTCTCACCTCGCTCGGTTCATTCCTTGGTTATACGTTAGCATACCTCAGAACCGTTGTCAAGCATAATTTCATTCCTTGGTTATATTTTTTCTTGACATTTCATTTCCGTTGTGTTACCTTGTGGCTAGAAGGTGGTGAAAAGCTTGAATACAATCAACGATCGAATCGCTTATTTAATCAAAGACCTTGGTATCACAAAAACGAAATTTGCCGAAACCATCAACTTGAGCCAGCCGTTCGTGTCCGCCGTTTGTTCCGGTTCAAAAATGCCCAGTGACCGCACAATCTCGGATATCTGCCGGGAGTTCAACGTCTCCCTCGCATGGTTGGAGGACGGCGAAGGGGAAATGTACGTCCAGCGCAGTGAAAACGAGCGCATGGCCTTGATGTTTACCGACGTTCTGGCCGAAGCCGACGAATCCACACGCAAACGCGGCATTGCAGCCGCCCTCGAAATGCCCCCGGAGTTCTGGGACAACATCCTCGAATACGCAAAAAAAATCACCGGAAGCAAATAACCTGCTTCCGGTGTTCTTTTTATTCGTCAAAATATACAGAAAATCCCGGCAGCGCTTGACCTCACACGGCATTTTCTGTATATTTTGATTGGGGTGGTATTTATGGATATTCCCAAAATCGTCACATACTGCGGTTATGGTTTCATTTCTTGGTTCATCGGCAAGGTCTTGCTCGAAATCCATACAAGAAAATTCCCAGAAGGCCAGCAGGAAACAACGTTCATGTGGATTCTGGATCATGTGTTGATGTGGATTTCGATTGTCTTCTTGGTTCTCGGCGCTGCCGTGAGTCTCGCCGCTTACTTCGTACATTTTGCTGAGTTTTCCCGCCACATGAACAAGTGGGAGCAAAAGGAACGAGACGCATATATGCGCGGCTATGACGACGCGAAAAACGGGCGTGTGTTCCGTCTTCCGCCCCAAGATTAAATCGCAGGCCGTCATTTCACATGGCTGCATCTCCTACAATGCCTAACACAGAGTCAACGACTGCGCTGCAGTCTGAGATGCGGAAATCCAGATACCGCACAGAGATCAGGAAGATTCACACTGAATACCCGTACCATAAAGCCATCGGCAAGAAGAGCCCTTATAACGGAAGAATCATCTGGACAGAAAACGATTACGACTTGTATTGTCACTGCTACGCGCTCTTTCGTATGTACGAGAAAGACATGGCCGAAGCAGACAATAAACTCCTTAATGCCAATGTCAGCCTGTCTTTAGAGCGCAAAGCAAACGCAGAATTTTATGAAGCCGCGTATAAGCGTTTTCGCTTTATGCGCATTGTCATCTATGTGCTTTGCGCCGCGCTTGCTTACTTCGTTTTCCTTTCCCCGTTCTTTTCCTCGTCGGATGAATCCGCTCATCATTCCTCTTCATCTGTATCTTCATCCTCTTCTGCTTCCTCCTCTGAATCTTCGGAGTCTTCTTCTGATTCCAGCGGCAATGGCCCGCAGCGCCCAGATGGTTACAGTTCCAATGAGTACGTTGGGAACAAGAAGAGCCACAGGTTCCACAGATCTTCATGTTCCTATCTCCCAGATGAGGATAACCAAAGAATTTTCAAGTCCAGAGACGCGGCAATCTCCGCAGGGTACGACCCATGCGAGCATTGTAACCCCTAGCTTCCCCGCCGGAACGGTCTCCCATTCCGGCGCTTATTTTATGATGTTCCGCAGGAATCGCAGGATGATTTTCAGCTGATCCAGTGTGGCCCTCTCTAAAATGTTTTCAATCTGTTCCATCGTCTTTTCCATTCCCATCTCCATTTCTCCACAAAATTCCCGTTCATTTTTTGTTAATCTTTGCCTCTTGCTCGCGCCTCCCGAAAGTTGTAAGATATAGGTAGGCGTCACCCGCGCCGCTGGCCGAACAACGGCGCGGGCTTTTGCTTGCGCAGGCGACCGGGAGCCGTCTGTATCTGAAGCATGGCATACGCTGGTTGGGTTTGTAAACCTGTCGGGTTGGTTTTCAGCGTAGGTTTTTCTGAAATCTTACTGCCACAGGTGTGGTTTTTATATATGGAGGGATGGTTTTTGTCAGAAAAATTGTGGGAAACATGCCGCGAAGCAAAGGACACCATGCAGCCGCATAAGACGAATCAGGATATCGCTGACGAATCCGGCGTATCCGTCAATGCCGTCAGCCAATTCCTGCGCGGCGAGACTACGAAGCCGTACATTAATACCGTCGGCCCGATTTGCGCATCCCTCGGCGTATCACTGGATGAGCATTTCGGCGTCCCGCCTGCCGAGCCTTCCGAGCCTTCCGATGCTGAAAAACTCCGCGCCGAGAACGCGTCCCTTCGTGCGCAGTTTGCCCAGCAGCAGAAGTCCCTGCGCATGCACCGGCTTGTGACGCTCATCCTCTTGGGTATTCTTTTGCTGTGTGCCCTTGCGCTTGTGGTCGACGCGCTCATCCCATCGATCGGCTGGATCCGCACATGAATAAAACCGCCCCGGCCGGCGCCGGAGCGGTATTCTTGGAGGTTTTACGATGCCAATTCCCAAATACTACGTCAGGCCGGACGGCCTGCATGAATCCATCATCACAGTCAATGGCAAGCGCAAAGCGTTTCGCGGCAAGACAGACCGCGAGGTCTGGAATAAGATCAAGGCCTACCGCGCTGAAGCCGAGAAGCCAAAGACCGTCCCGTTCTCCGACGTCGCCCACGCCTGGTGGAACGAGATCGAGCCAACGCTTGCGCCGAATTCCCTGCGCAATTATTCCCCTGCCTATGAGCGCGCCGTCGCGCAGTTTGGCCCGGAGGATGTCGCCACGATCACAAGCAAAGAGGTGGAGACATACATCAACCAGTTTGCCAAGACCCACGCAAAGAAGACCGTTATCACCCAGCGTCAGATCATCCGGCAGATCCTGAACAAAGCCCAGCGCGAAGGGCACGTCTCTTTTAACGCTGCGCAAGCCGTCCTTCTCCCGAAAAATCTCCCGCAGAAGCGCCGCCATGCGCCGCCCGCAGATCAGATCCAGAAGATCAAGGACAACGTAACTGACGACTTTGGTCTGTTTGCCTTCCTGATCTATTATACCGGCTGCCGCCGCGGCGAGGCCGAGGGCTTGCGCTACGAGGACATTGACCGGGAGAGAGGCAGGATCTACATCCGACGCAGCGTCTACCATACCGGTCCGACGCCCCAGATCAAGGAGCCGAAGACCGCTGCCGGTATCCGCTCTGTCCCGTTACTCCCCGCGCTGGCTGCTGTACTCCCACAAAAAGAGCACGGCTATATCTTTTCCAACGATGGCGGGAAAAGCCCACTTCCCGGCTGGTACGTCACCGATCAATTTGAAGCCTACCGCAAGCGCACGGGCATCACCGTCTCCCCGCACGAGATCCGCCACGGCTACGCGACCGCGCTCTATGAATCTGGCGTAGACTTCAAGCTTGCTCAAAAATTCCTCGGCCACGCGCAGCTCTCCACCACCATGGACATCTACACCGATATCCTCGATACCCGCATTGATAAAGTCGCCGCCCAGATGGACGCGGCATTTTAATTGCACCTTTTTACTGTGTCGGCCACTGTGTTCATACCCGTGTATTTTCGTGCTAGTCTATGCTACTTTTTGCTACCTTTCATTTTTCATCAAAAGTTCTGTCCACTCGTAAATAATTCAGTTTTACCGTTAAATTCTATTGCAAAATATAAAAATATAGACATAGGAATTCAAATTCCTACGTCTATATTTTTGGTGGACCTGAAGAGACTCGAACTCTAAAAAAATACTGTATTTGCAGCGTAAATTTGCAAACTGTGTTTATTTTGTGTTCAACCCCTATCCCTGAGCCCCATCACTTCGCAATATGCTCGTAATACTCCATCAGCTTGCGCTCCGGCCCCGGGCCGTCTTTATCGATCAAAAACGCCTTTGCCAGAGCAGCGTAGAACTCCGGGCGGTTGAGGCCGAATTCTACCGCGACGGGGTAGTAATCCGAGTACATCATGTTCATGGTCACGCCCCACGCCCAGTGCGGGACCACAGGCGCCTGAATGCCCATGCTCTCGGCAACGGCCGTCGTCTGTTCCATCGTCCAGTGTGGGCCGGCCGAGCCGTCTGCATTCTGCATATGCTCTGCCCACTGTATCGCCGTTTCGCGATCAAACTCTGCCGCATCCGGTTCGTCTTCGCGGCAGTCCAGCTTTTCCAGCCTGCGGATCGTCTTCGCGTACATGCCGACTTCCTCCGCGCTGCCGAGCGTCACCGGCTTTTCCATGGCCTCGTGCAGCTTGTGATAAAGCTTATCCACATACTCTTTCATGCTCACGCCTCCTGTATGTACCGGTAAAGTTTGTCAACGTCGTTCTGATCAAACCGCATATCGCCCAGCAGCGGGACGGATACGGTCAGCTTGTTTTCAAATCTCGGGCGGGCCGCATTATAGAGCTTATCGAGATCGATGTTTCCGGCGTCGTCGAAGATCTGCATCATTTTTACCGCCGGATTTTCGCGCAGCGCGAGGATCTTCTCACGGCTGCCCTCCATGATGAGTGCAAGCATGATCCCGGCCCCGATGCCCTTTCCGCCCGGCAGGTGCGGGATGACCTCATTGTCTGCGTAGCGCATCGCGCCGCGCATGGCCTGATCGATGGTTACTGTCATAGGCTCTCCTCCGTTTTAAGTCCGGGGCGGCGATTGCCGCCCCTTTTGCTTAGCTGTTGCAGCACCCGCCGCACTTCGGGATCGGGTTGTAGAGCGACTGCGCCGTGGTCGCGGTGCCCGTGGTGACGTCGGCGACCTGCTTGGGATAAAAGGTCGCATTTACGTAGGTGACGATGGAGTTGTCACCGCAGCAGCGGCGCTCGGCCTCCATCTTCACGGCGTCCAGCGCCTCCTTGCGGACGCAGTCAACGTCCTGCTTTACAAGCGTAAAGCTATCCTCGGTGCGCTGGTTGTGTACGGCCTGCTTGCACAGTGCCTCACGGACGTCCTTGAGCTGTCCGTCGATATAACCGTACATCTCCAGCATTTTCTGATCGTTGTACGTGTTGGCCTTGAGCAGCGCGATCTCGCTGTCCTTTGCGGCCAGCTTCTGTTCGCGCTCCAGATCGTAGCGCGTGACCGGCATGTTCTCGCTGCACGTCGGCTCCTGCTGCCGCGCGGCGAGCATGGCGGCGACCGTCATGGCAGGCGTGACCGCCGCAGCGATGTCAGCGGCTTCCGATCTCTTGTTCTGGTTGAGGCCGCCCAGCAGATTACCGAGTCCGCCGTTTGCCAGACCCAGCGCGGCGCCGCCGATGCCAAAGCCCAGCGCAGTCCCCGCGAGTCCTTTGCTTGCGTATTCCATAAAAAATACCTCCGAAAAGTAGTAAACCGGCCGGTTTCTATTCTCAGTTTACCGTTTCCCCGATTTTCGCGGGGGACATCTGTGGGGCAGTTATGGGGCGTTTGTGTACCACCTGTCATTTTCGATACTTTTTAAATTTTTTTGAAAAGTGCTTGACATATACGGTATTACGGTATATAATAAAGCCATAAGATAAAACAAAAACAAATTACGGAGGGCAACGACAATGGCAAAGGCGAAGATTACTTGCAAATGCGAAATCTGTGGGGGCACGTTCGAGCACGTCCGCACTTGCGCCAATAGCAGCGCCGCTGCTTCCTACGAAGAGTGGGCGGCGGAACACGTTACTGTCTGCCCGTCCTGCTACGCCGCAGCGAAAAAAGCAGAAGCAAAGGCTAAACTAGACGCATACATTGCCGCCGAGTTCGGCACCGAGCATCCGCTTCCCAAGATCAGCGGCGTTTCCGAAAAGCAGATTTCCTATGCAGAGGCCCTGCGCGACGAATTCATCTCTCGTGATCTTGCGGGCTGCCACGTAAAGCTCGCCAGATTCTTCGCGGTGGAAGATAAAGTCCGGCTCGAAAACATGAGTGAAGAATGGCACGCCGCAGCAGAGAAGCGAGCGGAATCGGAAGGCCTGTCCGTCGAAGCATGGTTCACGAAAAACCGCCCGGCAATCGTAGCCCGCACTTCCAAGATTACAATCGTCGATGTTGTAAAAAAGCTTGAGCTGATCGTAACGGAGTCCAACGCGTCGAAGCTCATTGACGCGTTGGGCTGAGAAGGAGGAAACAACAATGGAAAACGTAGAGGAAATCACCAGAATCATGAAGGCCGGAAGCGCCGCCGGTCGCGCGCAGGAACCGATGCGGTTTGAGACGCAGGAGGAACGCAACGCATGGTATGAGGAACAAACGGAAATTCTGGCGAAGGTTATGGCTCCAGTAGGAGACGAACCTTACGGCAAGAACCTGCAAGGGCATAAGATTGCGGAACGCTTCGCGGATATCCACACATTCGAAATCTATAGACTTACCAATATCCGATACATTATCGGGGATTTCGAAACATACGAAGAGTACGCAGCCCACTGCCGGGCGGAAACAGAAGCATGGTTCGACAAGCTGCAAGCAGATTTAGAGGAGGAATAAAAAATGACTGCACATCTTTACCGCATCCGTTCTGATTTTAGGAATATCCCGGATAAGATTTTCATCAAAGCCACCCAGAAGGAGAATTATCCCGGATCGTGGCTTCACGCAGAAATTGAACTGCCGGATTTTATTCGTGTAGCTGAAACCGAGGCCGGTGACGGCTTCCTGTTCACGCAAGATGAAACTATCACGAAAGTTTACATCGAAACTGCGGAGCGCTTGGACGGCGACGCAATTAAGGGAACGGTGAGCATCCGCAGCGCAAGCGGACGTATGCTTGCAGAATGCGACGCCATGTGGCGATGAGAACGGGGGGCGTGAATCATGCCGAGTGAGGCCCAAAAGCGCGCCCGCGACAAGTGGGACGCCACAAACATGACGCTGGTAAGCTGCAAGATGCGGCGCGACCTTGCTGACGATTTTAAGTCTGCCGCAAAAGCAAACGGCACAACGCCCAGCGCCTTGATCCGTGGGTGGATCGATGCGTATATGCAGAAAAATGAACCTGCCGAATAACCGCTAAGCAAAAAAGCACCCGTGGGACGAATCCCACGGGTGCTTTTTGCGTTATGCTCCTGTCAGACGGCGGGCGGTGTTGTAGATGTGCGGCAGGCGGCGGGAGATGGTTTTGCGGTCGATGCCGATTTCACCGGCGGCGTCCATCTGCGGGAGCCTGCGCACGATATAAAGATTCACGATCTGCTGATCGATCTCATCCAATAAGCCCTCGTCAGCGACGCGCTCCCAGTCGCTGCGCGTGAGGTGTTCCAGCTCCTTCGGCAGAGCCAGCCGCGCAGTTATGCTTTCGTCACTCCCTTCGGCTCGCCGCCTGGCGGAGCTTACTTCATCGCCGCAGCCAGCTTTTTCAGCAGGTCTTCGCCGTATTTGTAATCGGCAAGATACTTGATCGTGCTGTCTGCCAGCCCGGCTTTCGCCTTGATGGTCTTCTTGGCGTCCTCGACGGCCTTGTCGACGGTTTCCGTGTCGTACTCGACCCACGGGAGCTTCCCGTGTTTCTTCCATACGCGGCTGTTGTAGCCGCCCTTGACATCGATGTTGCCGACGCCGGTGATCTGCACGCCATTATCCCAGATGGGCGTACACTCAACGGCCAAGCCGTCTCCGATGTACAGGCCCCAGTGGCCGGGCATCCACAGCCCTTCGCCCGGGACGAGTTTGTCCCAGCCGGACGCGGATACGTCCTTGCACTTGGCGATCATGCCATCGGCAGAGACGTCCGGTACGGCGTTTCCGGCGTAGCGTGCGCCGCCGTGGTAGGCGTTTTTGTTGCCGTTCCAGCCCCACAGGATCCCCTTTGTGAGGTTCACGCAGTCAAAGCCAAAGTAGCCCTTGCCGATCAGATTGCGGAGGCTTGCCTGCTTCGCCGCGCCGTACCAGTCCGGGTACTGGTTCGCCTTTTCCGTGATAATGCCGTTCGTGACGGGAGAGCCGAAGCAGCCCCACATGTAAACGGTCCTGTAATTCTTCGCGACGTCAATATGCCGCCTGACAAGCTCGGACGCTTTCATGATGCTCATTTCTGCGCGTCCTCCTGCGGTTTGCCTGCCGCATCGATGGCATCCTGCGCTTTCTGCGACTGCGTGCCGAAATAGAACGTGATGACCGTCAGGAAGATCGTGAGAAAGTCCTTCCCGGTAATATCGCCGCGCAGGGCAAGGACGGCGAAGATGATGGTCAGGCCGAGCGTGACGATGGATTTGACGCTCAGCAGATTGCCGAGCCGCTTCTTGATGTTTTCCATTTTTGTGTACCCCTTTCGTTATTCTACCGGTTCATTTTTCTTTGCGAATACGCGCTTGAAGGCCAGCAGCAGGAGCTCCCCGCCGAAGGCCACAGCGGCGAAGGTGAGCACGGCGGTCAGATCGATTTCGAGCGAAAACAGCACGGCGATTGTCTCCAGCGCGCCGGCCCAGATCAGCGTCAGCGTCAGAGCCTTGATGCAGTAAACGACAATGGTGCGCGACATTTCGCCCTTGCTCCACTTTCCTTTTGTGCTCATATCATCCCAGTCCCGCATGGGCCAGCGCCCAGCCGACGAGGCCCGCGACAATGGCCGTCACGACCGCCGCGACGATGGCGTCCCAGCGTTTGCCGGGCTTCTCCGTCAGGGCCTTAACGTCGGTCTTGATCTCCCGGACGTCGGATTCGACGTTCTCCTGCTTGGTCGCCAGCACCTTGACGCTGGCTGTGAGTTCTGTGAGGTTTTTGAGGTCGGACTGCATTTCGTCAATGCGGTGCGAGTTGCTTTTCGCCCGCTGTTCCACCTCGGTCACGCGCTCTTCTGTTGTCATTGGTTTTCTCCCTTCTGTTTGTTTTATAAATAATACGATCTCCTCAGAAGCAGAACGCAAAGCTTACGCCGAGGCTGTTTGAGGCATTGGACGCGCCC